>Ga0209611_10004048_pt1 | contig 25154 bp, 10 predicted proteins | sample S1TSphgellanicum_3_FD_187693 | JGI IMG/M metagenome (GOLD analysis project Ga0209611, IMG submission 187693) | Host-associated microbial communities from peat moss isolated from Minnesota, USA - S1T2_Fc - Sphagnum magellanicum MG (SPAdes) (version 2) | ecosystem: Host-associated > Plants > Peat...
TTGGAACCTTCAATTGGGCACTAAACATTGGAACCTTGCAAAGGCCACCAAACATTAAAACCTTCCACAGGCCACCGAGTTGGGGTCTTCCTTCACTTCCTTCTTTTTCCTTTTTTCTAAAGGCGCAAATTTGGATCATTTGGGGTTTTTTTTTTTTTATACATAACTTTCAATTTGAATCTTGGGAAAACTTGTTCCTTTAACTTTCTTTGCAAGGAGAAGAATGATTAGTCTTAGTAGATTGTGGAAAAATGGATGATAGATTTGATGATAGTGGTATTTTTGAAAGAATGGAAGTGAGTAGGGATAATTTTAGGAACTTGAAATCTTAGAAAAATTTCACAAGGCCTTTTAAGTTTTGTGGCACAACTTTTTACTGATTTATGTGCAAAGCTTAGAATTTGGTAGGTAGATGCGCCTTGTAGTTAGCTTTTTAATGACTTAAAGCAAGCTAAATTTAGATAACGTATGTAATAGAAACAATATTTTAAGTGATTGGAGGTCTATTGCCAAATTGAACTTTCTACCTTCGTGAAACCCTCTCGAGTTTTATAGCACAACTTTATACTAATTTGGGTGCAGAGCTTGGAATTTGGTAGGCAAATGTGCCTTGTAACTAGTTTTCTAATGAATTAATGTTAGCTAAATTTGGATAATGTATGTGTTAGTAATAAAGTTTTGAATGACTAGAAGTTTGTTATCAAGTTGAGTATGGTGTCGAATCCTTAAAAGTTAGTTTAAATAGGTGACAATTTAGCATAAAATTATAGGATTTGGAGTGTTCGAACTTATAAAATACATTTATCAATTCCGAATCATAAATGATGCATAGGAGGCAAACTATTTAGTTTCAACTACAAACATAATTTAACATCTAGATATACACTTTGCATTTTTCCTTCACCGATAGCATATGTACCTCCAAGTATAATCACTTCATAGAATCGGGAGTAAAGGGACAAAAAAATCGCTTCACATCAAGGTAGGCCATATTTGATCCAAATTACAAGACTTGTGCATTTACCATATGAAAGGGTTTCACATGTTGCTCATCCGAATATATGAAGGTTTGTGCATAAGATCTTTTGGGAAAATTTTCCAACAAATGTTGATAGGACTCACACATATGGATGTGCAACAATTGTTAAAAGTAGAGGGATGCATAAGGTGCATCCAAATTTCCACGTACATTTTTAATTCAAACCTAACGGTGATTGATGTAGTTAACCATTGTGTAATTTCATATCGTTTGAAATTCATTGTTTGGGGTTGATATGTGTGCCAAAATCAAAAGTGTTTATAGTCAACATTCTACGCTCCTCCAATTTCAACATTTGTCATGTTTTTGTGTTGTATGTCAAGGCACAAATAGTCAAGTGGAGTGCAACCAAAAGTCATTGGTTCCAACATGGTAGCTTGTTCGACTGGATGTGTTTGATAGACCCAGAACATGTTAAGCCATGTTGGAAATGGAAAAAGAAATGGTATATGGCCCAAGGGGGGAGGCTATTGCTAACACTAGAAGAAATCATGTCATGTGGCATTAGTCGCTATGCAATTATGTGCAATTAGTTGTTGTTTACAATTAGATTAGTTATGCTTCCAACTACAAAATTGATATCGTATAATTTTTGAGCCATACGATTGCTTGTGTGTGCAACTAACATGTAACTAATGGTGTACAAAATGGACACATGTCATAAAAACAACAACTTAAGCTAATACATACTTCATAATTTAGTATACCCAATCTATTTACATAGGCTATGTATAATAGTATTATACCTTTAATACTAAGATTAAACCCATGCTAACTAAGCCAAATTTAGCTAAACTAATTTAGGCTAAATTAATTAGGAGGTTACACTAATGATGGTTAAATTAACTAAAAGGCTAGATTAATGATGGTTAAACTAACAAGTAAGCTAAATTAATCATGGCTAAACTAATCAAAGTTAAATTAAACATGGTTAAACCAAATTAGGCTAAGTTATGTTGTTGTAAATATTGATAATTTTGTTTATTATGTTATAATACCTATGGTTAGTATGTTAAACTACCCTCTAAATGCCTTGGACTAAGTTAGTTACTAACATAAGCTCAATAATTATATTATAACACAATTAATCATTACAATCCATCATATCTATGAAATTTTTATTATAATTACGCATATTATTATTATTATTATTATTATTATTATGGTTTAATTATAATGATATTAATTATATTAATATACTGATTATTAGTAGGTTACATTAACTAACCTAGGCTATGTAATAAGAATAAAATATTATCAATTACCTAATAATTAATTATGAATTATCCAATTATATAACTATATATAATCATATAATATTATATAAATTATGGTAGAATATTTATCATTAATAGGTTACATTAATTAACTTATAATCGACTATTATAATTATTTTAAAATATTTAAATTAATATTAAATATTTTATTATTATCATCTTCATTTTTTTCTTTCTTCAATAACTATTATTATTTTTTAAATTTTATTTATATTAGTATACCTATGGTTAGTAGGTTACATTAATTAGCCTAGGTTATGTAATAGCATTATAATATTATCAATAATTAATAAATAGCATTCATGTGGCTAATAGGTTATATAGTAACCTAAATTTTGTAAGAATATTGGAATATTATTAATCACTAATAAGGATTAGAATTAATATTAATAATGAATATTATATATTATATATTATTATATTTATTGCTATTATGCTACATTAATTGGCCTATAAATACCCTATCCTAGGTTAAATATTGAGTTAAATTAGCTATTAGCTTAAGTTTTGTAATAATATTATAGCATTATTGATTACCAATTATTATTATTATCATAATATTATATTATTATTACCTATTAAATTTTATTACTTATAATATAATTAATATATATAATGGCAAACTAGGTTAGTATGGCATAGGTACCATGTAATAGTTGCATGTACGTTGCAACTAATTTTTTTATCCCATATTTTTTGCCCTCCATTCCAAGTGTGCACACTACATAAGTAGGTGCATTGGTCTTGTTCACAAATGCAATTTGGTATGAGCCAATGAAAGAGGTTCAACTCTAAATGCTAAACCCAAACACAAAATTGGATTTTTTTAACCTACCTAACTAACCTAACCTTACACAAGCAAATGCATAATTGCCACATGGCCTTGTCTTTGCCCATTATTTATTAAACATGTGTCAAAATCTTATTGATCTTAAATTGCAGCTTGATTAATAATAATGAATAATGAAAAAAGGTTCAAACTACCATGTGTCATCATCTCCTTGATGCATGTGGCAAAATCGTGTCCACCCAACTTTCAATGGTCCAAATTTAATTTCATTTACCAATAATTTTAAAAAGATTAAATTAGGGTTTGGGTGCCACATGTCACCATTATATTGATGCATGTGTCAAAATCTTATTCACACTATATTAGACGAATTAAATAGCTTAAATTTATTAATTAATATTGAATATTGAAATAAGGTTGAAAATGACACATGTCATTAAATAATTCACTTTTTAAAATGGACGTGTCATAAAAGAAAAGGTCACCATTTTGGTTACACATAGTTGCACATGCAACTCCTTGTGTAGAATACAAATGGATGAAATGTATAATGACAATGCATATACATGTCAAATACAAATTGTCGTGTGCAACTACATGTCTGTTACAACTTGTCTTATGCAACTAGGGAAAAATCTAGTTGCATGTATCGCATGCAATTGGTTTTTAGTTGCATATTTTAGTTGCAAAAACCAAAAAAAATTCTAGTGTGATGGGGTTACTATTGGCGACAACATTGTTGTGCCTTATAAAAGTAGGAATGGAGAGCGATTTTGGTTATTACTTTGTGACAAACCAAAGCATATGGTGATAGAGACCTTCATTGATGCCTACAAAAATACATATTACGTGATTTTTTGGGGAGACCATGGTTGAAGGATGTTAAAATGGCACATGACTGGGGAAGTAACATTGTTACCATACAAGGGAATGGGATAGTCAGAACAATTATAATCACTAAACATTTGGGAGGTGAAGTAAGAAGACCAAAAGTGTTATCGTGCTACAACCATCAAAATTGTATCACAGATGAAGAAGAAGATATCATCTTTGCTATAGAGTTAGAGTTGTTCTTGATAAGAATAATCAATTTACTTGACATAATTTAGTTTGTGAAAACCACAAATGTGAAGGTTATGGATGCTAATGTGAAAACTAGTAATTTTGAACTAAAATCAAGAGTATAGATCAGAGAGCAGAAAACACATAATAATAGATATGAGCCAGAAGTAGCTATGGAAGATAAAGTGTATCTTGAGATGTACTATAGTCATTAGCCAGGGAGTGTTATGGTGGATGAAACTCTAGCAAAAATCAAATCATAGGAATTGTAGATAATTGGATGGACGTTAACTAAAGACCAATAGTTGATGAAGTTCAACCTAGGAATTGATGTATAACCACAACTAGTGAAGATTAACACCTAGTTTAAAATAAACAAAGTGTTGGAATTAGAACAATTGTTGAAGGAATTCAAAGATGTTTTTGCATGGACATATAAAGATTTAAAAAGGATTCCACCAAAGCTAGCACAACACAAAATTGAGTTGGATATTACTATATCACTAGCACGTCAGACTAAGTACATACTAAATCCAAATTATGCTACAATAATCAAACAAGATATTGATAAATTGTTAGCAGTTATATTCATCCAATTTGTAGAAGAGGCTACATGATTGTTACCCATAATAGTAATACCCAAGAAGAATGGTAAACTAAAAATTTATATAGATTTCAAAAAACTTTATACAACCACAAAGAAGGATCAATACCCATTACCTTTTACAAATGAAGTTGTGAACACAGTAATAGGGTATGAGGCATATTCTTTCTTAGATGGAAATTTAGGATATCATCAAATTTTTATAGCTCTAGAGGACAGATATAAGATTGCATTTGTTACACATTGGGGGGCTTTTATATGGAAGGTGATGTCATTTGGAGTTAAAAATGGACCTATGACATATTATAGAATTGTTACCAAAGCATTTAGAGAATATTTGGACAGTTTTATGAAGATATTTCTTGATGACTTCAAAGTTTATAGTGACATGGACAATCATATGTAGAAGCTTAGATTATGTTTTCAGAAGTGCAAAGAATATGGCATTAGTTTGAATCTAGACAAATGTGTATCTATGGTATTTTTAGGGATGATCTTGGGTTTTATTATTTCCAAAGAAGGGAAATTATTAGATCCAAAGAATATACAAGCAATAGTAAACATGCCACCACCTAAAAATCCATAACAAATTCAAGTATTCAATGGGATGGCACAATTTTACAGTTATTTTATCAAAAAAATTGTTGCTATTATGGCACTTATCACTAAATTGACCAGATAGACAAAAACTTTTCTTTGGACAGAGGAATATCAACAAGCTTGGGAGTTGATCAAATAGAAGTATATTGAAGCATCGATACTGATATCACCAAATTGGTAGGTGGAATTTCATGTTCATACATATGCATCACTATTAGCTATAGGAGTTATGTTATTTCAGAATTTGATAGGGAAGAATGATCAACTAGTGGTGTATGTTTCTAGACTTCTAAAGAAAGCATAACAAAATTATAGTAGAATAGAGAAAGAGGCTTTAGTAATGGTTTTTGCTTTGCACAAGTTCAAACATTATTTGTTGGGTAATAAGTTTGTCTTTTATGTAAATCATATGACATTGGTCTATTTGGTCAACAAACCATAGGTTTCAAAAATGGTTGTTATTGTTCTTAAAATATGATTTCACAATAGTGTATAAACCAAACATAGTTCATGTAATTGCAAATGCATTATCAAGATTACATATTACAAAAACCATAGGTGTTGTTGCAACCCTAGCTTGGGCTCGCAACCAAGGCAAAAGGGTTATAAGGTTGAAGGCCAAGAGGAAGCCCGGGAGTCAAAGCAAAGAGGTCGCAAGGGTGCGGGCCAAGAAAAAGCCCGGGAGTCACATCACATACTCCCAGGAGTGTAAGAAAGTGTGAGGGAGTGAACCCTCACACTCCCAAGGGAACTCCCACTTTGGGAGATGGAGTCCAGGTGGACTCTCGAAATTTCAAAAAGCGATTTCAGGGGTCAAAAGTCAATGGCTTGTGGTGTTCTTTATATCATTGAAATTCTCTTAGAACGTAGATATCTAAAATGGGCCCACATTGCTCATTTGGACATCTAAAACACAAGTTATGGCCAAAAGAAGGGTCGGAGTCAAACTGCCAGTTTGACTCCCAACCAGAAAAAGTCGGGAATCGACCCAATTTACTTGGCTACAAAGGGTGTGTGATATACCATTGGAAAGCTCTCAATGAAAGCTACAACTTTGCTTTAGATTGCATCTCGATCCGAGGTTTGCTTGCAAAGTTATGGGGCTCCAAAGTTGCAAGAGTCCCAACTGGTGCGATTTCGAGACTTCCATTCGAAAGTCCCGAGAGAGAAAAGCCATTTGGATGTAGGCTCCATGGCCAGCCACAGAATATACTATAAGGGCAAAGGTGGTGGCTTCCCCCAAGTCCGGGCTGTGGTGAGTCTAGCATGTCCATGTTGCCCATGGCTCGTCCTAGCACCAAAGGTGTTCCAACTATGCACTAACCACTTTGTGTGGGTTATGTGCAGGCCTGTGTGAGTGAATGAAGCTTGTCAACTCTTCCTAGTCCCATCCCAAAGCTGCAACACACCCCTCTACCCCTCAAAGTGTTGTGAACTAGGGAGTGTGCCCTGATTCCTCCCTCTTCCGCTATCTTCTACTTGGACTCGCATTTGAGTCCTTCGAAGAGTTGGGAGTGCGTCAAGTGTGCCTAATCAAACCATAGATGCAAGTTTGTTTTACACAGAGCTTAAATGGTTGATTGATGTAAAAGAATATTTGAGAACATGCCAAATTGATAGTACATTGTCTATACAACAAAAGTAGAGACTATTTAGGAGAGCAAGGCCTTTTACATTTAAGAATGGTGAATTGTATAGAATGGGTCAAGACAACATATTGCGAAAATGTTTGACAACTACAAAAACATAAATGGTGATGAGAAAATTGCAAGAAAGACCATTATGAGGTCATTTTGTAATTGAAACCATGTAGAGGAAGATATTGGATGTGGGATATTGGTGGCCAACTTTGTATAAAGATGTGCATGATTACTATAGATCCTGTGATGCATGCCAAAGAACAGGTGGATTGTCGACTCAAAGTCTTGCAAAGTTGGTCACAAGTCTTCCGAAAAAACCATTTATGAAATGGGGTCTTGATTTTGTGGGGCTAATTAAGCCAATAGGCAGGTATAAAGGAAACAAATACATTCTTATAGCCACAGATTATGCTACCAAGTGGGTGGAAGTAAGAGCATTGAGTTCAACAATATTGTAACAATAATAGCAAAATTTATATATGAGTGCATATTAACCAAGTTTGGATGTCCTTTAACTATAGTCACAAATTAGGGAGTTCATTTCATTAATTGATGCCATCAAGTATTTGATAGATCATTTTATGTTGAAACATGTGAGTTCTACAACCTATTATCCTCAAGGGAATAAACATGTTGAGTTTACTAATAAGGTACTTGGGACACTTTTGACCAAGTTAGTTAGTGAAAATAGAACATATTGGGATGAACATCTGTCTACAATGTTATTTTCATATAGAACTACATATAAAGTAGCAATAGGGTATATACCATATCAATTAGTGTATGGATTACATCCATTGATGCCCATAGAGTACATAGTACAAGTTGCTAATGGAGAGCAAAAAGATAGTACTATAGTAAAAGTTTTAATTACACTACTACAAAATGTGGGTATAATTCAATAGTCCATGTTCATTAGACCAATGAATTCGCTACTTTCCAACTAGTTTTTGTTTACTAATACTAGTGAATTCATTCAAAATTTAGTGAAATCACTTGGTGTACATGGACACCTTTTGTTGTAGTGGTAGCAAGGTTTCAGAATTGGAAAAGTTGTAGGAGGCTAGGATGCAAATTATAAAAATGAATGGTATTCAACAGTGGAATAGAACATTATGGAATCAACAAAAGAATCCAGAAAAGCAGTTTAGTTTTGGTGATTATGTTCAGTGGTTTCCCAAGGGAAATAAGTCACACCTAGGGAAGTTTATTGAAAAATTGTTTGGACCATATAGAATACAATATGTGTTGCCAAATAACACTATGTTATTGGTGACAATTGAAAAGTTTGAAGCTAATCATGTGCTAGTCAATGTGAATAAACTCAAACCATATAAATATATGGAATCTAAGGTTCATAAACAAGAACAACAGATGCTATTGTACTGGGAGTAAAGTGTAGATGGACTTTAAGAGGACGATTATGATACGAATGTGGAAGATGAAGACTGTGTAAAACAACAACCGTAGAAACAAGGCAATAAAGGAAAAGAACATATGGAAGATTTTGAGGTAAAAATAATATTGATTTCAGAACTTTAGATGACAATATAATCATTGAATGATAACTACAAACGAGAGGAATGTGGGATATAGAAATTTGAAGCTGGTGTATCAAAAACATCGGCTAAATTAATAAATGTATTTGTGTAATCATCAAATGTGTGGGCATGATTAATGAATTTGTTGGCATAATCAATAGAAATATCGATACAATCATAAGATGTATTGGCACAGTCAACAAATGCCTTGGCACAATTAGTAAATGTGTTAACACAGTCAGTAAAAGGTGTACAAGGAGAATGATGTGGAGTCAATACAACTAATTTAATAGGATTAGGGATGCAAAATAGTCAACAAATGAGATCTAAAGCATTTATTCACAATGATGACATGATGTGCTTCCACATGGCTATACAAGGGACACAAAAAGTGCTAGTGATGGGTCATCATAATTTCAAAGACGAGCTATTAATTAAAAGATGATGGATAGGTCAAAAAATGAATGCAATGGGCAAGAAGCTCAAGGGAAAAAAAAAAAAAGTAATTGTCAAAGTTTCTTTTCGTTTGCTATTGGAAGCTATGTGTGTTTTTGAAGTTTTAGAATGCACATAAACATGAGTGCAGAGAGCACAATTGAAAAATTATAAATAGTAGCAAGGGAGAAGGAAATGCAGAAGAGTGAGCATAAACAAGGACATGAAGAAGAAACATAACTGTTGGAAAAAAAAACAGAAGAAAAGTTTTAAAAAATAGAGAATACAAGAGTACTGAACAAATAGCCGCTGGTAATAAGGTCATTGTCGCATTCACCATCATCCTTGGAGTGTGAAGAAAGCAAAGCGCACAATGAAAAGATGCAATTTGCGCATACAATAATTCAAGATATATATAAAATTGGAACATTTGTAGTTGAGTTTTTATGCAGATGCAGAAGAGGTTAGAGTTCAAGTGTGTAAGTAGGACCAAAAGCTATTGTCTAATTTAGGAATGATAGGTTAAAGAACCACATCTATGGAACATTTTTTTGCATGGAATCAAAATATGCTACAACAAGCTTTGTGAAAAATCTAAGGATCTGAGGTGTTGGTTTAGCTTGTAGGATGCACACTAAATATCAAAAAAGGAGTTCAAACTACTAATGATATGACATGGTAAAGAAGCCACAATGCTAAGAAAAGGACCTTGAGTGATGGGTAGACTTTAGGAAGCACAACTTGTACTAAAAAAGAAGAAGACTACCAATACAATGACACTAGGTGACGCAAAAGGAGCCACAATGCTAAGTAAAGGACCTTGGGTGTTGGATACACTTGTAGGAAGCACAATCAATAGTGGAAAAGGAGAGAAGATTATTGATGGAATGACACTAGGTGGTGGAAAAAAAGCCCCAATGCTAAGGAAAGGACCTTTGGTTGTTGGGTCTATTATAAGAAGTGCGATTAATATTGGAAAAAAGAGTGACAATTACTAATGGAATGACATTGGGTGGTGAAATAGAAACCACAATGTTAGAGTAGGACTTAAGAAGCACAATCAATATTGGAAAAAGGAATGACAATTATTAATGGAATGACATGTTGGGTGGTGAAAAAGAACCCACAATGCTAAGCAAAGGACCTAGGTGTTGGGTCTATTTTATGAAGCACAATCAATATTGTAAAAAAAAGTGAGTTCTACTAATGGAATGACATTGGGTGGTCCAAAAGAAACCACTATGCTAACAAAAAAACCTGGGTACTTGGTCTATTCTAGGAAGCTTTTAAGAAAATGACATCGGGTGTTGGGTAGACTTCTAAGAAGCAAAATGACTTTTAACTAAATAGTAGAAGGTTCTAAAGGAATGACATTAGTTTTCTTGATAAGAAGCCAAGGTATTGCTAATTAAGGATTATGTGTATTGCTAAAGGAATTATGTATATGTTAAACCAAGCCAAGTTGGTGAGATCTAATAGAAGAATGACTACAAGTCAAGGAATTTTATAAAAAGTGGAATATAATGTGCGTTTAACATAAAACTCAAGGTACTAGCTCAAGGACTTCAATGAGAAAATGGATTGTAGGCCTAGTATGATGGAATTTTAGGGCACTAGGTCAAGCAACATGAATGTTGGGATAGATGTGGTCAATACTAGGCCTAATCATAACACTTGAAATAAAGAGACATGTGGAGTATTGATTGAACATACCAAACCATGGTTGATTGAAATTTGTGGCATGTGGAGCATGAAGTTGACATGGCCATGAAAATAATGAATTGCTTCCATCTCCAAAATGTTCATCAACACACTTGCACTTGCAAAAATAACAAACCACTATGGACAAAATCAGAATCACCTTAATTATGATTCCAAATCTCAACTTCGCCTTGCAAACTAGGTATGTACAAAATTAAAGAAAATCAAACACTTAAATTGTTGGGTTACCGCATTAGAAGGGAACCACCTCTTGAAAATTGAAGTTAAAATTGCATATGGCGCTAACAAATCTATGGGCTTTTAACTACAAACCTGCATCAATGCTTATAGTGCAACATATTCAATGTTGAAGCACTTTGTGAAATGGCATCAAAATTCATGAATTGATTAGTTTAAGATATCTAAAAAAAATTTACAACTAGCTGCAAACAAAAGTGGTTATATTTCCATAATCCCAGCTTTTGATAAAAAAAATGAAAAACTTTAATCCATAAGTTTTAGATACATTGAGCACACACCAATTCCCTAAGTCAATTTATAAAGTATTGTGCATTTTTCATGGGATCAATGTTTTGTTGCATGCAAATATGGTTTTAGCATACTTGACCTCTAATGAAGTCCTATTATAATACTTGACAAAATTTGTGGTGGAATTTTTTGAGTCATGGGAGCTAAAGTACTTAACAAATACAATTTTTTATGAAAATGTGACCCTATTTACAACCAACCACTATTGGTTCATGTAGAAGAAAACTCCTCCAAAAGGTGATAGTAAACACTTGTACCAGGTTTGGGGAAGAGTTACGAGGTATAGTTTCCTTGACATAATGGCATCCACCATGTGTTGAGCCTTTTGTTTGGACTTCTACATCTGTTCACCTAACTGCACATTTAAAATCTATGGACAAACCATTTGAGACAAGTTCAAAGAATTTCAAGGAGAATACATAAAAGCTTGTAATAAGTTCCATGCTAGGGCTGGTTTCTAAAATTGAACCTCCAGTGTACAAAAGATAGAAGCTAATAGTAAACATGCAAGTGATACCAAGGTTTCTAGGATCATCCATAGAAGAACTTCAATGTTTATATACCATAGATGATGGGTGCAAGAGTTAGAGCATGTACCATCCTTTAATTTGAAGGTTTTGGTTTTGACAATCGAGGTGCTTATAATATATTGTTGGAAAAATGTTGACCCTTAAAAGCACGGCTGCTGAAAATTAGAGTTTGTAGTTATTAATGAATCGACCCACTGTGTCAACTATTACAACAATCGCATGTGAGCATAGAAGAGTTCATAAATGGCAATTTGAAACAAGGATCGGTTTGGAGTTTGGAGTCAAACATAACTTGGTCAGATTGGACTAAAGTTAGGCCTTCTGATATAATAGACATTACATCATGTAAACGTCCTAGAAGAAGAAAGGGCAAGTACCTTTCAATAGATCTCTTATAGAAGATCATCATAGATCTAGTTTATTGGGACGATCTGATGCCCAAAAGTTTTTATTTTTTGAGCTCGTCCCATCTCCTAGTTTTGGCAAAACATCATGGTGTTCATGGCTTTTAGGTCTTTTGTTGGTCTTGGTAAACAAGAAATAATCCAAGGTTGCACATTGATCTCAAACTAATCATGCAACATATAATAGAGGCACTCATTTGTTGGTGTGTGCCATGTACTGAATATCAACATTGAAGCACATAATTGCTCTAGCAATGTTTATTTCAAGGCAAAATCATGTTGTAATCCACACAGACCCACTCCTACATGCACACTTGTTTAAAAGCATCTATGCACACATGTTTAAGAGCATTTGCAACATAGGCCAACAATTCACACAAGGAGAAATTAAGACACACGATCGCTTTTGACACTACAATGCACATGTCATAAGCATTGTGAAGGAAGATGTGAGTTTTCAAAATGTGCCTCCTAGGCCAATTGAATGGTGATGATGCATTTTTAGGTTTCTGCTGACAAATGAAAATAAATGTGTCGTTGGTAATAGCATCCACAAGGTTGATGAATGAACTCTATTAGTTCTTTTGCTGGTTACACACCTTAGAACTTAGTTACATTCAATCAATTGGTGCATCATGCTTATATAAAATTGAATGGACAAGGTTTTTTTGCAAATTAATCACACTTAGTTAAAGCATAATAAGAAACACTTAATTAATCATGTGATAATCATTTTTGGACAAAGGATTTTTAAAAATTTTTATAAGATTTGGTGGTAAATATAATTATTAGTTAAATCATGTAAAAACATCAATAAAATGTCATACTTGATTTTTTTACATTAAAATAAAAAACTTTGCTTTAGACACCATGTGTATTGCACCACATTTACATGTGGCAAAGGATTCATGAACTTCAAGCATACTTTGAATTTTTAAAAATATCAAGTTGTACATTTATTGGTTTTTGAGTGTTTTTTATATGTTTTTTACAATCCCCAATTAGTAAAAAAAAATTGATAATTAAATAATTTGTAATTTGAAAATTGAGAAACCTTTTGTGAATGTATAATTATTTGATGCTACACCTACTCAACTTTGGAAGTCTTAAATTCAAATTGAAAGTCAATATTAGAACATATACTAATTCAATTTAGAATTCCCAACATCCATATATTTCATTAAGCACAACATCCCATGATTTATGTGTCATTAAAATGGCGCTACACATCCATATGTAGTCATGATTGCAAAAATTTGACATGATTTGACATGGTTTTTGGCTCTTTTCTTAGCATTTTGACCCCCATGTCTAGAAGCAATCTCATGGAACCAAACAAAATAACCTTCGTTGGATGGGTAGATCAAGCTTTAAAGCAATAATTCATAAAACATCAAGTTTGGGTTTAGGACTACATGTATATGGCCTTTGAAGATCTACCTTATCTACATGTCACAAAATGACCAACACTATTATATAAATACACCCCATAGCCCTACATCAATAGACTAGCAGCCAATAGAGATTAATGTTGTAAACCTATATGAAGGTAATCTTGAAAATACTCAAACGTTGTTGTAGGCCTACTATCTCCAAATGTGACCCAAGAATCCATGAAGGTGCATAACCTATTATCATTGCCTCATTTACCTACGAGACACATCAAGGGAAAATAACCATTAATCAATTATTTTCAGTCACATGTTGTTGACTAATTCTAAATACCTAGACATTTTAAATAGAAAAGCAATGGAAAATGCAATTGCAAAGGAAATCAGAGTAGGCAAAAGTAAGGAGAAAGAAGACAAATGATCCAAACAAGCAACATAATTGGGTTTTCCAATAGAACGAGCAATTCAAAAAACTAATGAAAAGCGTGCCAAAGCATAATTCACTGCAACTTGGACTCCAATAATTGTTGTTGAAGTGGGTGACCACTTTCACCATGATTTTCAAGCAAGTCGTCGAGTAGATTTGCGCAAGTACATGGGGGTGAATATGGGTTGCACAACATGGGCTCAACAACAAGCAAGATTATAGGTACATGCTAAGCAGTAGGCACAATGGCATTAAACGACGACAAAAAATTACCTTCCAATGACTAAGGAGCAAGGAAGTAATTGTCCAACTGTTGAAGGAAAGATAGTGCAGTTGAGCGGCAAATGAAAGAAATGTAGCAACTAAAAGAAAGGCCAAGGGAAAAACAATAGTAAATGAAGAAAGTAATTATATAGTCAACACTAGTAGAAAAACTCCATTTTTCTACTAATGCAAGTTGGGTTAAGTGAGGAACAATAGCAAATGAAGATAACATTTATAGAATCGAATTGGGTAGAGTTGGGTTGAGGGAGGAACAAAAAAAATTGAAGAGAGAGCACCTATAGATGAAAACAATTAATTCCAAGTTTAAATAAATAAATAATTTTATTTAAGAAAAATAGAAAAAACAGAGAAGGGAGAATTATGTTGCAAGTTTTGATACATTCTATAATAACTAGCTAGCTAACAAGGCGACAACAAGAAAACTATAATGAATTAGGATTTAGGAGTCTTAGCTATTAGGACATGTAGTAATACAATGAATGGGGGAATGAAAAAAACACATCTTCTAATCAAAGTTGCTAGAATAAATCATCATTTGCTTTTCACATGTAGGAGCAATAGGTGTGCATGCAAGGTTTTGAACACAAATAAAACAAATAAAACACAAATTTTAAAGATCTAGAATAATCTAGTACACGCTAAAAGCTATAGACTTGGATTGTGGAGTTTGTGGACCTAATTCATGGTTGTACTACAAGCTACTAGTTATGTCACCTTGAGCAACATGGATTGGTAAAAAAATTCGAAATCATGGCATGAATATTATGAATTGTTAGTTGTAGCTAACCATGAGAGCAACAACTAATGTTGTTGTTGTTGATCATGATCATCATTGAATATATATATATATGTTGTTGCAATAATAGCAAGAATTAGAGTTGGTTCAACAGAAAACTTGTTGAAAAGAACATGAGTGAAGTAAGAGTACTAATGATGGACTAGAAGAAGTTACATTGGGGTTTGAAGGAGTTATGGCCTTAGTAATAGGCGTGGAAAGTAGGAGTGGGAGATGGTGCTAAAACTACTTGGTGGGAGGGACAAAAAATTTGCAATCATAGACATTTGCAAGAAGGGTGGTGGATTTGGTGAATGAGACATTACTTACCCATTACCATTGATTTAGAAGCCCTATTTTGGGTGTGATTTTAGACCTATGATCAAAAGTGAATGGTTATTTTATCAAAATGGTTCATCCCAATCTTCATCCAATTCGATGTGGGAGTAGATAGTGTTCATTAGTGGGCAAGTGTTTGTTTTGGTTTTAGGTGACTAAATAAGCCATCATGGGCTACCATATGTACGATCCATTTTTTAAAATCAATTTTTACCCCCCAAACTTTGAAGGAGTGTATCTTTCTCATTTTTGACCAGTTTTGAATGATTTAAACGACCATGGATGTGCTTTCTAGTGAACTACATTTTATCTTGAGACCACAACTGGAAAAGAGGCAGATTGAGTGAGACAGAGGTGACTAAGACACTATGTGTTCAGCCACTGGCCTGTTTACCCTACCTGTTGACACTTCAAGAGACACAAGCCTCATCTCTTCCTAGAGTAATAAGGGGATTGGCTGCCATCCAACTTTCATTTGGCAGCCACTTCCCATTCTGATCTATATATTAAGATATGTGTTTGTTTATTTGAATGTGGCAAGGTAGTAGTAACTAGTGACCAGTGTTGGGCAGGTACCTGATTTGGAGGCTTAGAATCACAGGTTTGGGTTCTGGTTAGTGAAAACCAAATTGGAATCAGGTACGATTTTTGTAACCAGAATCAGGGTTGTGGTTTAAAGACTGGAACAAAACCAAAATTGAGATATTGGCTTTTTAAGAACCAGAATTGGATAGTGATCCAGGATTTCTGAAAAGAAGGACTAGAACTGGGGGTTAACTGCTGGTTTTGGTCCAGGTTAGTTGGGACCAGATCAGGATTTTGTTTTTTTAAAGAACCAAACCCAAACTGGAATTGCTCTAATTTATTTTTTAGAACTGGAACCAGAGAGGTTCTGATAAATCTCAAGAATTATGGAACACAGGCCGCAACCCTTCCAAACTGTGCGGGCCCTTGTCCCTGCAAGCTCAGGAGAAAAGCCCACTTTTTCAACGGGAATAGTGCGAGGATGGGTGAAGGTTTATTGTTTATTGGTATACATGGGCCAACAGCTCATGAGCCCAATTGGGTTTTAGGGTTTAGGGTTGAAAATCTAAATGGGACTTAAGTACTTTCTTTTTCTTTTTCACTTCCTTCTTTAAATGTTTTGTTTGAGTATAGTTTGGCTGATGAACATACTTGGGTTATTGAACAACCATGGACTGACATATATATTCCAGGGGCATTAAGTTGTTGAGGACAGAAACACCAACTACAGATTAATGAAATCCAATACTATTGATACATACATAATTAGCTGCTGCAATTCATTAGCAACTTACAAGTGGTTGTGGGTTTGATGCACCTCTGAGACAGAGGATCAACTGACTGCTACCCTGGTGCCCAATTTCACACTTCCATCAATCCTCCAGTTGTCTCTCTCCACTCATCTGCTGATAACTTGGCCGACTGACTGTCCCCTCGGCAAGACGCATTGAATTCGGCGGTGTCAGAGGCAGTCGGTGATCAGCGTAGCGGGGACTATTGACCGTCGGATGAGGGGACTTAACACCGTGCTTTTTCGTCCCCCTTGGCCCCTCCATCGACCAGCCGTGAAGAACTTGATCAAACCGATTTAGACTACAGCTCTGAAGTCAGCCGAAATAAGGCATGGGTCCTCCAGAATTGTGGACCAGAACCACACCTTGAGGGGCCCGTCTTTGAAGCTGATGCCTCAACTAGAATCTTGTTTTTTGATTCCTTAGTACCGTAGTACAGGAGGCAGCTTCAACTCATGTCTGTCTAATTAATTAATTAATTTTGAAAATTCCATGTCGAAATGTAAACTATTCCAAAATATTCTTTATTTTCCTTCAAAGGAATTTTTAAATTTAAATTAACTTTTTTTTAAAGTTTAGCATTTCAACAAGTAATATAATTAGTTTCCCAAGCTGCCAAGGTGTTACAGTAATCAAAACTCAGCCCTCACTAACAGGATACTGTGACCCCGCTGTTTGTACTCTTGTAGCTGTTGTGGCAAGCATGAGGCTGCAAGGAAAAACCATCTAAATTATATTACTCTCTCCAATAATCAGGCCAAGTGTTTTTGTGCCTGTTGGAATTGCACCAAATCATCAAAACCAAATAAATCCAAAGAGAGCCTAGGCTTTTTGCAAGGTAATGAATGTGTGACTTGATATGTGCCGTCTGGGAACAGTTTTCTAAAGGACTTTTAGATGAATTTCTGAGAGAAAATATGGCTCCTCTTTTCTAAAAGGGATATTCACAGATAGGTATAAGACGTCCTCCCAAAACACTACAGAATTTCTATGGGTGCTTTAGGAGAAAAATATAACAAATTTGTGCATAATAATATTTCTTAACCTTGTGAAAAGTAAGTTCCCTCCTCTATTTAGTAGGCCTAAGATCCATCCCACTCCTATCACCACATGATCTACCTCTGCTTAGGCTTATGATAAGAGAAGATTTACCTCATGCTTTATAGTGGGTGCAGCCTCAGATCCATCGCACTCCTACGACCACTTGATCTACCTTTGCCTAGGCTTATGATAAGATTTACCTCATGCTTTCTGGTGGGTGCAGCACTGTAGCCCATGGGTGGGGGACATTCCCAAAATGTGGGGTTGTGCTTAGCCACAACCTCGACCACAACGCCTGCGGCTAATTAATAATCACTTTGAGAGTAACATCCTATCCATGGTGAATGAAGGTCCTCATCCAATCGCCCAAGAGCCTTTTTGGTCATTGTATTCCCAATGGTCATTCCTTGTAACTGCGAATGGCCAGTAGGAACAGGGGTGTTGGGGTGGTAGGCCAGCATCAAACGTGACATGATCACATTTGATCACTTTGTGATAAAACCCAAGTGCGCTCATGTTACATTATGTAGCATTTTTGCCCATGGTGTGAGACCTGAATTGCAATAGTAGTGCAACACCACCAACAGAGGTATTGCGACATTCTTAAGGCATGGGAACAAAGTAATCAATCTCATCCACCACCTTCTACTCACATAACTTCCCAAGGTGGTTGTCATTTTGCACTGTCCTGCCCATGGCCCCTTATTTGGGAACTCCTCCACATGGGACTTTACCCTACACATAATCCCATTTTTATGATAAAAGTGAGGAATACACAAGGTTATTTTGTGGAATCCACTAGACCCACCCCTTTACCTTCGCAGATCTATTGGTTTGGAGGGATCCTATTGGAATGTAACTTAGCTAATCTAAAGTCCTTATACCACTATGGTAGAGCATATTCAAACATGAGGAATATATAGAGACCTTTGATTAAAAATAATAATTATAGAGGGCAAGCCCCTTAACTACCATACTTGTGCTTGCCTATCATAATAGGCCAAGCCTTTTGTGGAGTGATATTACAATGGATGACAATCATTAAGGTGAAAACACTTAAAATTAAACCATGCCCTATTATAGCCTCCCTAAACCACTCAAACTAGTGTAGCTTGTTTTGTTGGCTCAAGTGTGAACTAGTTACCTAACTAATTTTTCCTATCAAAACCATTTTTGTGATTTAATTAAAATTTCAAGGACAAAAATAGTCAAAATTCAATATTTCCAAAAGTCTCAAGTCCAAAAATCTCCAAATCACATTCATTAAATCCTACTCATCAAGGGCTTTCCAATAATACCAAGAGCACACCCAAATTGCCCTATAAATTTTTGTTTTGATTCGAATGAATTTTCAATGAAAAATTGTTCAATGTTCAATAACTTCGGTTATAAATTGATATCCATATGAATGCTTGCTTGTACTAACTCTTAGTTTAAGGTTCTTTTTAAAGTGGTTTAAAAGTACAATACAACCCAATGCAAATATTTTCATATCTAACCCAATCCATGGCCCATATTTGGCACACCTGACTTTGGTTTTAAGATCCTTTCTTTGACCATATTAAAGGTTTTTTTGGGGGTAAGATTTGAAATGCTATACCTGCCATTCTTAAGGGAGCCTCTAATAGAATATGGTACCCCTATCACATTTTTAAAATAAATTCATAAATAATTGAAAGAAACTAAGAAAAAAGTCCACTTAAACTTGGGTTAAATTGTAATCCTCATGTTGTCTTTAAAGGAAAAATGAGTACATTAAAAAAAAAAATCCAATTTATTGAATATGCTTATTATGCTAGTTTTGGGTGCTTCTACCTTGCAATGCAAGTAATGCCCTTCATTTTGCAACATCACAATTTATATGCATTCATAAATTCGATATTTACATGATGTAGGGCCCCACGAAATTTAGGCTTGGCATTTGGCTCCCATCTCACATAACATGGGCACTTCTTTCGAGAAGGCCCTATTCATCAGCCGTTACTTACCACATTGTGGCCACTTTCTGTGGAGATGGACAAGGGATGAAAAATATTTCTAAAGAAAGGTGGCTTAGTTGTGTTTGAATTTACATCTACTTTTGAATGAAATCCTACCAGATGGAAATTGAAAATTCATCTGAATGATTTACTTGAATAATGAATTTTTTGGTTAATAGAACGATTCTGGTATTTTTCAATGCTATCGTAGAGCACTTTCACAATGAAAAAGTGCAGCACCCCCTATAGTTGCTTCTAATGGTAAGATAAAACCTTTTATTCCTGGCATTTATCCATGGTTGCCATATGTGCATTATCCATGGGAATAACATTTTAGTACCTAGCCAGGTTAGGCAGTAATTAATTAGTTTTTGAAATTTCCATTAAAAAAAAAAAATCTTGCCTATCATGTCAAAAATTTGGAAAATGCCATTGGGAAGTGTCAAACTTTGAACCAGACGTTTAGTTTCTTTTGTATTTTTAGTAGCGATTTCAGAGTTTCTGGAAATGTGAAGATGTGTAGCTTTAAGATGAGATTTTATACTAGTGAGAAGAAGCTAAGTTTTGTTGTTGCAATGTGTAGGGAGAGTGGGAGTTGGCAAGGTTTATTTCACACACTAAAGTTGAAAAATGCTTGTTGAATTCTTACAATGTTAGGTGTGCTAAACTTACATGTGAAAAATAACAAAATGAATTTAGTGTTAAGTCTTCAAAGCAATGATTGTGGTTTCCTTTTAGGAAGGAGTTTGAAGAATGTGAAATTGTTGGATTTGGCAATATGATTTAACTCAAATCAGGTAATTTGCACAAGCTTTCATGAGCCCTAGAGGTGTACATTTTATTAGATTTAGTAGTAAGTTTCAGCATGAATTATCTTTAAATTGTAGGGGGTCTGTCACGTTGAAGTAAGGTGTGGGTGAGGGTTCAAAATGTGGGCAAGATGTTTGTAGTCTTTTTGCTAGACATTGGCAAGTCTATGAATCAACAATGCACCAGAAGTCTCTCCCTCTTGGATTCTGCCGAGAGTGTTATTGAACATTTTTTTTAAGATAGCATTTTTTCCTCCCACATTCTAAACCTTGAATACAAAGTGATGAAGAAGAATAATAATGCAATTCCATGCATCAACAAAATATAAATATTATTCACAAGACATGTCTATAGAACATTTATATTTGGTTTCATTATTTTGTTTAAGTAGGGGGATTTTAAATACAGAATATTTGGTGACTAGAATTTGGAATGTGATGGATAGTTGCCATTGAATTTTCAATAAAGTTTGTGCCAATCTATTTGTGTTCATTTTATACCCTTCTAATCAAGGGGAAAATCTCAAAAGTTAATGTTTTTAAAGACATAATCAATTTATAATATAAAAAGTGAAATTCATAATGAGTTCCAAGGGATGTAGTTTTTGAGTTTGAAATGTGGTTCTACTACATTTAAATCGATTGCTTACACACACCTAATATTAAATGAGAACGTTTTATGTTTTATAAATTGGGGGAGGGGGAGGATGGTGATTATGACCAAATCAACCTATAAGGTTATAGGGGCCCACTGTTAAAGATTTGATAATTATTGATGTTCATCAAGCTTGAGGGTGAAAATAAAACATGTTTTGGAAACCATTTGGTTGACAATAGAGCTAAAAAGAGACTATAGTTTAGCCATATTGACATTGTAGGAAGGCTATAAAAACATAAATTTAAATTAAATAATAAACACAATCAATTAATGAAAAGGCACAAGCCAAATTCACTTCTAGACTAGTGTGATATGCAATAATGCGTTATATCATCCTTGTCAATTTTTTGTCACCAAAATGAAAGTACATAACATTTGCAAAAGATGGATTTTTGCTCAACATGTGCTTACAACATGTGTTTGTTTGATTTTATAATTGAAATAAAAATAAATACTTCATTTGATCAAACTTGGAAAGGGAAAATTAGTATGCATTATTCCATTCCTATTATCCATTGCCAACTTTTCTATGTTTAACATCAAGATAAATATTCAATCCCAACCACCAAACATTAAACATGTTTTAGGACCTTTAGAATCTTGTTCAGTTAAATTTGAAGATATCCACTTATCAACTTGGGCTCCACATTGCTATGCACTAACAATTAACAAATCAATTGATGAAAAATAAAATTGATTTTGTAAAAATTGAGTTCCATTCAAATGAAAACATTGAATTGTTTACATGCACATTAAAATGGAATTGAATTAAATTCAAGATTGATTGGATTAAGATTCAATTGAAAGAAATGGATAAAAAAATAAAATTAATTTTGCAAAACTTGAGTTCCATTCAAATGAAAATATTGAATTGTTTACATGCACATTAAAATTGAATTTAATTGAATTCAAGATTGATTGGATTAAGATTCAATTGAAAGAAATCCGTATTGGTGGAGAAGGTATGGAAAATCTACTTGTGAATATGGTATTGAAAAAAAATAAAATTTAAAAGACACATTTCCATGCCTTTTTACTTGTGAATGGATTATGGAATTTTAAGTTGTCCTACCTAAACTAAATTTGATGAATGATTGTCATTAGAATTATTTCATATGATCTTGTGCTGAGCACAAAAATATGAAAAGAAAAATTGTAAAAAATAAAATAAAAATCATATTTCAATTTTGTGCAAACATTTTAAATTATTTCATCCCAATTCAATGGTCAAAATGTAAACAAATGATTGCGATGTAAAGGATTTACAACCACTTCAATTTGCAACCACATTAATTTTGATCCAATAATCAAAATCTAAAATTGTTGTATATATAATATATACATCGTATGTCACATAATTTGGAACCATGTTGTGACACCAAACACGTATACTTTTGGTTGCATGCCACATTCATAAACAAAAGTTAAATGGAAAAAAAACACAATGCCCTCTTTTTATATGTGTTTTTTTTTCATTTCAAAATGCTTTAAAAAATAAAATTGTAATGTTGTTATGGCTTACAAATAGAAAAAAACACATTTGATGAGTGACATACATTAAGTAAATTTGAGAAACTTATTAATATCAATGGAACTTTGTAATTTGAATCAATTTGAGCTAGTTAATTGTATTAGGACATTATGGATCCATGGGCATTGGGGCCCATTTCATAATGTACATCACTACAACCTAATTAAAGTTCATGTGAATAGGTGCATGGTTGATAGAAATTTATTGTGAAGTCCTATTTTAAAATATTGTTTTTGATTATATGGATTTGTGTTTAAGTTGAATTGCATAAAACATAACGATATATATGTGGAATTGTCTTATTTAGCCTAAGTGACCTAGCCCTCATGATTGCATTAATTGGGATTTCCTTGTTTTGGGATGAAACCCAACTCCAAAAATCATTAAAGTGGTTGGGTTTATTTCTATACAAAGAAGACCAAACGAAAAAAAAACAATTTCTTTTAATGTTTCATTTCCTTTTGGCCTAACTACAACCTTTCACAAGGAGAAAAAGGGCATTTTCTAACCAACCGATTTTCGATTACATATCGTCTTCAACTTTGTTTTGACTACACAATAATATTTATTTTAAGAAATTCATCATGGATGGGATGACATTTCAAATGAATTGACGTGTCGACTAGTTTAGTAAATGTATGACATTGGCCACTAACGAGTATTGACTGTCAAAATATTATATATATATATATATATAACCTAATTGAAGAGTAGTTGAAAATTCCACTTTGCCATGACATTATGCGACATCAAGTCAATTGCTTGACTATTTTGGTGGACCTCATTTTTGAATGGATGGATGAAAAAAGGATATTGATGGACGAAATATTGCATGCATTTTCAACTGTACTTCAACTTTAATTATCATTACCTATATCCTACCCACACATTACCTACCCACCTAACTACTTATCATTACTTACACGCTACATACATGTTACCTACTTACTATTGTAATTTATACTTACATATTACATACCTACCTACCTAGGTACCTATAGACTATTGACCTACATAATTTAACTTACACCCTACTTTAAATCACCAATGCTATAATCTAAATCTATTTAATATAAAATTTATCACCTACCTATAATTACCTTGGTAATATATGTAATAAATACCTACCTAACCTACAAAGTATTACCTACAACCTACCTAGGTAGCTAATAGGCATGTAAGCATGTAGGCTACCTAAGTAACTAGGTTGGATAATAAGTGAGGCTAGATTTAATTAGGGTGGCAAGGCAAGGTAAGTTATGACTACCTATCTATTTATTGTCTACCTAGATGCAATAGGAGGTCCTTAGGTAAATAATAAGTAGATATCTTAAGTCAAATGTAGGTTATTTAAATTAATTAGGTATAGGTAGATGGGTATTAAATAACTAGATAATTAGGCAAGGCTTTTAAGTAAGTACCTATTTGATTTTTGTTTAATCATGGTGTCACAATCCACAACCTACCTATATTTAACCTATTACTACCTACCTAGATCTATATAGGTTTTTAAGTTAGGTAAGGAAGCTAATCAGACCTAGGTGAAGATAGCTAACTAAGCTAGACAAACTACTTTAGTTTAACAAGGGTTCAATTTTGTGGTATAAAACAATTAGTATATAATTTTATGGCATTTTACAAATTCATTAAAATGCCACAAAATTAGAATTATACCATTTATAATGTTTTAAATTATATCATAAAATGTCATTCATTTATAAATGATTCCATTTATGCCATTAAATGTCATATAATATATATAATGACATAATTAATTATGAATGGATGGATTTAATGTGGCATATAATATGAATGAATGAATGATTTAATGTGCCAAATAATATGGATGAATGGATGGTATGACATATAACAATGGTGGCAATTTGTTGGTAGGAAATTCAAAATTTGAATTATAGTTGAAAACTACTTGAAATGATGTCAACTTGCATAGTTGAAAATTAATTGACATCCCAATTATAACCACATATTTCATCCATCCATAGATGAAAGGACTGCCCTTATATAACATTGTCATTCACTTTGAACTTTTTTTGGGCTCTAATTTGATTTGTTTTTCCTTTCTTATAGTTTATTTTGTTTTATTTGGCTTTTCTTTAAGCCCAACTTATGTTTGGAATTTTAAATAATGTAGTTTAATATCAATTCATGGATTTTTTCAAGTGAGTGCATCATGTTTTTTACATGTGAGGAATTTCAAGTTTTTCATTTTGGGGTTATTATTAAGTTGTTTTTTTATTATTATCATGTTCAAGCTTTTTTTTCTTCTTTTCATTGCATTTTTAAAATATATATATTAAACAAATTAAAGTCATATGGTGTCAAGGCAAATGAACATGAATAACATGAGGAGACAAATTTATGGAGTTTGGACGCCACCACCACACATGCCTTTTGCAATTATAGGTGCTTA
>Ga0209611_10004050_pt1 | contig 25148 bp, 22 predicted proteins | sample S1TSphgellanicum_3_FD_187693 | JGI IMG/M metagenome (GOLD analysis project Ga0209611, IMG submission 187693) | Host-associated microbial communities from peat moss isolated from Minnesota, USA - S1T2_Fc - Sphagnum magellanicum MG (SPAdes) (version 2) | ecosystem: Host-associated > Plants > Peat...
TTTTTAAAAGTGATTAAAAAAAAAAATTTAAATTTTTCCTTTTTTTTTTTTTTTTTGTTTGAGAGCTGGCAATTCAAAGCTATGTATACTTATTTTATTGAATTTTATTTTTTCAAAATTAAGTTCAATGATAAAATTTCAAATAAAATTAGATTTTTTGAGAAATTTTGGCATGATATTAATGTCACAATAAAAATATTTGACAATGATGATGATTGATCATTAATTGCACCTTATTTCTATGAAAAGATTTTGTTAGAAACAAAATATTACACAATTATCTCTAATCACAAAACTTATTAGTGATAAACAACATGGACCTCATTTTATTTAACAATTTAAAGTGGAATTATTTTTGAGTTGGTAGATAAGTTACCATTCATGTATCGAATTGACTAGGCTAAATTAAAAAAAAAAAAAAGCCTACCACAACTATCTCAAAATTTCAACAAGTAATTTCCTTTAATAATATTTAACCTGAAAAGGGTACTACAATATTTAGTTTCTAAAGAAATTTATTAAAAGTTTTAAACAACTGTTAAGTCAATGGAGGGTTGCTACTTGGACGAGAACCAGACAACGATAAACCGACTGTCGACGACGTTCGTTGGTTTTTCGGACGGAACCCTAGAACAGAGGTCTGTGGTTGTTGTAGCGATGGTAGCGGCAAAATCTCATTTTTTCTGCGATCTGCGGTCTTCTTCTTCTTCGTTCTTCTCTCCCTCAGAGATCCCTCTCCTTGTTCTCTCTTTTGTGTTTGGCGTTTCTGCCTGCTCTCTGCGGAGCTGTGTTTGTCACCTTCTTCTGTGATATTGTACAGATTTTTTTTTTGGGGCGAAATCTGTACAAAGAATAATCCCCCGTGGGAAGAGAGGAGGACAGGATTGCTAGAGGAGTGTCGGCACAATGACGGAGGAGGCTTAGTAGATAAGCTGCTGAAGGAAGGGTTGTTGAAGTCGGGGAAAGAAGAAAGGTGGTGGGTTTGGTATTGATAGCCCCTTCCCCAGTGAGGGAGGAGACGTTGGAAAGTCGCGGCAGCCATGGGGGCGTCGTTGCCGCCCAAGGAGGCTAATCTTTTCAAGCTTATTGTCGTAAGTTGGAAGGCCTACTCTGCCCCCTGTCCTCCTTTTCTGTACGTGGGTGTATTTTTGGAGACTATGTTTCTCCTGACGATTGAGGAACCATTTTAGTGGCGTTGCATTTTAGTCTGGGTCAGCTTTTGAACCTTTTTTTTTCCTTGTCGCAATACACAGAGGCCATGCATGCCATTGTCCAGTGTCCTGAGATGTTTTGCGCAACTGTTGAGGTAGGGTCACATGCTCCAGGCACAATACCTAGTTCTTTGCATACCGACTGGAAAGAGATTGCAGGTGCTGCGTGTGATGCATCACGCACAACAGTACTCCTCAAAAGGATTGTCTATCGCATCTTCCAGGAATGTAGTTTCTGCCACCCTAAGAACCTTACATACTTACAATTACATCTGGAGGAAGCTTCATAATTTTTGAACATACCTCCACTACATCCTTTTTCAGGGTCTGTCCACCATCTCTTCTGATGCAGTCTCGACTACCTTCACATTTTGTGTCAAGTAGCTTAAGGTCAAAAGCCTTGCTAAGATCAAAGCTTGAGAATTAAATGGTGGTTAAAGTTTTGATGAGACTGTCTGTCAAGCGTGCAACTTTCTTCCTTGGATTTGAGTGTCTACAATCTCAGATATTTAGGTCATGGAATTGCAAAGTGTGTCAAGGAGGGTTTAGAAATTGGTTTCAAAGCTCACATGAGATAGGGCACAAAGGCTTCTTGTTGCCCTTGTGGTATTTGCTCTTGGTGGACAGTCACAGTATAATTTGAGAGCAAGAACTAAGCTAAATGGTTGAATGACAAGTGCTGAATTCTTTGGTGTTATGTATCATGCTCTATGAGCTTTATATCAAGGGTTTAAGCTTAATCAGACACCAATCACTGCTTTTGGGCTTCTCCCCCTTGTGTATCTTACCATAAGGAATAGGTTGTTTTCTACATGTTTCTCTAAAGTGGTTGCTTTGCTGCTGCTGCTTGTTTGTGGGCTCACAGAAATCATATGAAACAAAACAGTACAAGAAGGGTCTCAAGGCTTCTGATTCAATCCTCAAGCGGGTCCCTGAGCATGGAGGTATTTTTTTGCCAGACTATCTTAATCTCAAATAATTGCCTGTAGGGCAGTGCTGGAGGGTGAGCCATGAGACCCCTTTTTGCCTGTGCAATTATCAGGACAAGGCTGAGTGGTGCATGTTTAATTGTGTCTCATTGCAGAGACTCTGGCAATGAAGGGATTGACATTGAATTGCATGGATCGCAAGACAGAGGCATATGACCTTGTTCGGAAAGGTTTGAAGGTGGGTCCAAGAACATTTATGCTGTTGTAAGATTTAACAAGTGGCTTGGTCATAGTCTAGCTATTTCAACTCTAAGGTGTATTTGCAATCTTTGATTGAAGGTTTGCAGAAATGATGCTTATGATATCCAGGTTTCTTTGTTGCAGAATGACTTGAAGAGCCATGTCTGTTGGCATGTTTATGGACTCCTGTATCGGTCTGACAGAGAGTACCGGGAGGCCATTAAATGTTACAGAAATGCGTTGAAAATTGATCCGGAAAACATTCAAATTTTACGGGACTTGTCACTTCTGCAAGTTTGTCCTTTTGACCCTATGTCCTTCATTCGTTCCTAACCTTTCTTCCTCCTCCTGGTCTCATAACTCATTTGGATATAGGTGCTTGTCCTGTCTCTGTCCTTCTCCTGCACTGCCTGAATTACTCATATGAGTTCAAACTTTTTGCACTTTGCTGTTAGTTTCAGCATTTCATGTTTCTGACTGAAAGAGCCTATCTATGGTCAATCTTATTGCAAGCAACAAGTGTCTCCAACAAGAAGTCATTGTTTTAAGATTAAGCCAAGTGAAATGTGATGACGTTTTCAGGCACAGATGCGTGATCTGGCTGGTTTTGTGGAAACAAGAAGACAGCTATTAACATTAAAGCCTAGTCACCGCAACAACTGGATTGGCTTTGCAGTTGCTCACCACATGAATGCAGAGTGAGATTCTTGTATTTTCCAATTAAATGGCCATGCTGCATAGAATGATAAGTTACTTGTGTTTTCAAAGTGTATAATATACAGCAAAACAAGGTCCTTAACTTTAGATATGTAGGATGAATTTGAATATGCCACAGGACCTCTCTTGACAATGTCATTGCATGCTGACTAGTGATCCAAAGATGAGTTGCAACACTCAATAGTTTCTTCAGTTACAGAAGTATGCATGAGTTCTGATCTAATGTGCCCCTGTTGTTCTGCTGTGTGGGTTTTAGCCCTTCTATGGCTGTCAAAATCTTGGAAGCTTATGAGGGCACTTTGGAAGAAGACTCTCCCCCTGATAATGAAAGATATGAACACAGTGAAATGCTTCTTTATAAGGTGAATATTCAGAATCATTCCAGTACCCCTACAGTACATGTACTCAGTTGCAGCTAGAGTGAAGTGGATACAACAGATGTCATAAGAACCCTGAGACCAAACACCTCATGCTTGGAAAAGTGCAGGGTTGGGTGGCCAATCAAAATGCCAAGTGCTGCAAACCTATAGAGCCCAGCTCCTAGAGGAGGAAATACATAGATAATATGGGAGAGTTTCTTAGTCACAACATCCTTTGGTAGTGTTAAAGCTTTACGTGGATCCCCATGCAGTTGGTAATCAAGGTAGGGCCATGTCAACTGAACCCCATCACCTAGCTGCATTCTGCAATGTCAAATTGTCAGGTCACTACAGTCTTGGTCTGAGCCAAAAATGCAACATTACAGTAACTCAATTCCTAATACTGGCTGAGTTAGGGACTCAATGTAAGTTAAACCTTGGAACTAGCTACTTTGTTAGGGTATGACTGTTACCATGGATGCACTGAAGGTTAAGCACTCAAGAAATTGTCTTTTGAAATTTGAGCAGGTCTGCTAACTTAACTGTAATTGTAGCTGCCAGGTGCAGTACATGTTAATGTAGGTGGTTGCCCATAACTGGGAAGTGTGGTAGGGCACTGACAAGGTCAATGGGTGCAAGACTACACTTGGCATGCCCTGTTGTTAAGCAGTTTTCCAGTCTGGTCAACACTTCTATCCATGGTAGAACTCAGGGCTCTCTAGATCAACAATATCCAGTCCATTCACCTATCAGTGACCCACTTATGTTTCTTCCATTGTTTCTGTGTTGTGGAGCAGGCAACACTGCTTGAGGAATCAGGAGATGCAGAGAAGGCACTGGATGAGCTTTTGAAGAAAGAAGCAAAAATTGTATTGCACCTTGCACTTTTGTTTTGTAATCAGCCATTTCTCCTTATTAGTGTGGAACTCTTGTTGGACATGGTTGTATGTTGCCATCTTAGGTTTGGATGCTTAACCTCACAAGCTTTTTCCAGCTTGAATTAGATGCTGTTGGCTTTTATTTTGTCAGCTATATCTCATGGCTGAGTCTTCCCATTGTGACTGGGAATTCAATAGTAACTGACCACACTGAAATATCAAGAATTTTATTACATAGTTATCTAAAACCCAGAATCAGGAGCTGATGAAGTGATTTTGGAGCGATGGCAGCAATTCACTGCCATCCGTGACAAGGGTGATGGTCTGATACTTTGTCAGTGACACTTGCAGGGTTATGACTGCACTCATTCTGGTCATGTTTGGTTTGGTTTAGCCATAACTGACACAACAATTTACCTTCAAAGTCTTATTGTGGAATCTTCTCTGTAATCTTATATATATATTGTATTTTGCCATCTTGTGGTATTATCATGATGCTTGACCTTAATGTTGACTGATAGGCTAATGTCCTGAGTCTAAGTGCAAGCAAGTATCTATATAAAGGTGCAATTTGAGCAGGACATACAGGAAAGTTGTGTGAGAGAGTGTTTTGTGGATGTAAATGTAGTCATGCATTCTGGGTTTTCAGGTCGACAAACGCGGAATTCAGGAACATAGAGCATCACTTTATTTGCAGTTGAACCGAGTCAAGGAGGCAGAGGAAGCTTATCGGCAGCTTTTGGATGTCAATCCTGATAATTACAGGTACATGCCCTCTATTGCTCTGCATCCTTACAGCCAGAGTAGTACATGATCTTGACTAGTGCTTTGCATGAAGAACAGAACCTGATAGTATGCAGTCTTGATCTGGTAATGCTTTACTGTCACCACTTCCACTCATCATGTCTAGATCAGGGGTTTTGGGCAAGTTTGACCAAAATGATGATTGTTCTTTAGTGGTTATTTTGCAGCTACTATGAAGGTCTACAGAAATGTCTTGGGCTTTCACCAAACGGAAAATACTATAGCCCTGAGCAGGTGGAAAAGCTTGTGCAGATATATGATGATCTCTGCCAGAAGTATCCACGTTCTGCTGCTTCAAAGGTGCAGTCTGGAGATCCATCCATTCTACTAGTGGCTGCTGCCGTGCTATGCTACTTGCAATGCTAGAATGGCTGCTTGTGCATCCTTGAAAGGAGCAGAGTATCAGAGAGCAGGGTTCCCTATACAGATGTTTTGTCTTTGTTCATGCTGTTAGTTTGCAATCACCTGTGTTTTCACAATCTGAATGGCTTGAAATCACCAACTTTAATGAATAGCGATGATTGTACATGCTAGAATCTTTGATGAGCAATCATATGCTGAGTCTTAGACTCTTTTAGTGCAAATCTGCATCAGGTTGGTTTGTAAGGTGATTTGATGATGCACATGTTTGGGAATCACCACTCATTGCAGTTCACTGATATGCTGTCAGATTTGACATCTCTATCACCTTAGAATTGGGTCATCTCTCAACTCCACTTAGGTTGACTGACATTGTAGGTATGGAGAAGTTCTCAAGACTTACAGGAATATAATTTTCAGGGTAGTTCACCCTACTAACTTGGGTTTCTGCATCTGCAGCGAATTCCATTAGACTTTTTGGAGGGCAGCACTTTTGAATTAGCAGTGAGGAGCTATATTCGCCCTTTTTTGACAAAGGTCTGCTCCTGCCCCTCTTTCTCAAGCAGTAAGTTTGCAAACATTTTGCTCCATAAGCAGGGTGATACTTTTATGCAGAAGATAGCAATTTTATGCATGATCTGATAGAGCTGGTGATTTTTTTTCAATTGGCAGAGCCAGTGTTTGTATTTTGGAGAAATTAGTGGAGAGTTCTGAACAAACCAAGTCTGTGTGCATTTCCTTTGCCACTCCTTTTTCTCCTTCATTGCAGCTTCTGGTCATATGATACAGACACAGGAAGCAACTCAAATCTGGTCGCTTATGGAACTGCGTGCAGCTGATTTTAAGAGTGCTATGACTAGTGTAGGTGATGTTGATATGTTTGTGTTTTGTTCTCAGGGTGTGCCATCTCTTTTCTCAGATCTTCGTCCCCTTTATGACCATCCTGACAAGGTATTGTTCACACATACCTGAACTTAACAATTTTGTCCTTCTTAGCAGTGCCTATATGGGTTGTTTGTAGAGAGAAAATAGCCAAATTCAGTAGAACCAAGGATTTTCCAAAATACACATGGAGCCTGAATGACTTTTAGATAGGAGAAGTGATTAAAAAGTATTCTCGACATAGATAGTTTGCTCTGTTTTTTGTGCAGTAATTCTTATAGTTTTCATTTAATAATTTGAAAGCGCATAGTAGATGTGTATACTACTTTGTGTGCTGTGGAGCTGCATGAACAAATGAGAACACTGGAATGTTATCTATTGATACTCTAATTCTATTTTGCATGCTTATGATATTGTTGAAGCTCTGTTGTTCTTGGTCCTACTTTGTGGGAATGCAGGCAGATATATTAGAGAAGATAATCTGTGAAGTTGAATTATCTCTTCAGGCCACTGGGTCCTTCCCAGAGAGGTGCTTTATTGTTATCACACCTTCAGTGCTTCAGATTGCCTCTTTTATTTGAAGGAACTGCAATGTAAGGTGTAGAGGCTGTACCTTCCTTTCTGAGCTAACTAGATCAAAGTACGGCTCAAGGAAATGATAGAGGTAGGTTTAAGGCTGGATGCTGTTTCATACATCCTAGTCTGTTTGTGATTTTTCTCTTGGCTCTCATGTTATTGTGCATGTGCTGTGTGCTTGTTGCAGTTCTGTTGTGGAGCCTCCTTCAACGCTCATGTGGACTCTTTTCCTTCTTGCTCAGGTAGAGCACACCTCACCCTCTTTGCAATGCCCACTGTTTGATGTTTTCTTAAGCCAACATGAAGCTCAGGGATGTTGAACTTGTGACTCATTTCTTTTTTACAGCATTTTGATCGAAGGCGACAATATGATAAGGCCCTAGAGAAGATAGATGCTGCAATTGCCCACACACCCACTGCCATTGACTTGTATCTTGTCAAGGTAGGCAATCCAGTACATTAACATTTTTCTGGGGCATTGGTGTCCCGTTGATGTTCATGATTATTTTATGGCACAAATACATTTTCTAACAGGAATCTCTTTGAGTGAATCTATTGTATCTTAGCAGTCAATCTGGAACTGGGTAGTACTGTGATGGGTCTAATGTTTGAGACTGGTACTCCTAGGTGAGCATGGTCTTGGTGTCTCTGAGGCTGCCTCTTATTTTCCAGGGAAGAATTTTGAAGCATGGTGGAGATGCTGTGGCAGCAGCTGCGTTTGCTAATGAGGCTAGGACTATGGACCTTGCAGACCGCTTCTTAAACAGTGAAAGTGTCAAACGCATGCTACAGGCAGATCAGGTACTGCTTGGATATGCTGCTCTTCTTTTGTTCTTAAGCTATTTAGAAGATGCTTCTTTTGACACATTTTATCTGCTGCCTAAGTTTTCTAAATAACAAGGTGTCGTATGTGGTTCAGGTTGAGCTGGCAGAGAAGACAGCTGTGTTGTTCACAAAAGATGGTGATCAGCACAACAACTTGTTTGACATGCAATGCATGTGGTTAGTAGTTCTTTTCACCTTGTGTCTTTCTGGGACAGAGGCAATCTGGACGCCACTCAAATATGTGTGCTACTCTGCTTGTATGTTATTTTTTCTGTAGATTGGAACAAGAGATTATAGATAAAGAGTGTTAGGAGGATACACAGAAATAAACTACAAAATACCATGAGGTTTAGAATCTTAAGGGTCCCTAAGGTCTGGACAGTTAAAACCCCTTGCAGTTCATTTTGTTCAGTATGAAATGTACTGAACTTTGGGGTTGGTCATGAGTTTTATGGTGGTGAAATGTGTGGCTGAAGGACCAAAGTAGGATCTAGTCATGTTATTTGTGCACAGAAGCAGCAGGGTCAATGATCCTCTGGGATTTTGGATGCAGGTATGAGCTGGCATCTGGTGACAGCTATTTCAGGCAAGGCATGACGGGGAAGGCATTGAAGAAGTATTTGGCTGTTGAAAAGCATTACAATGATATGGTGGAAGACCAATTCGACTTCCATACATACTGCTTGCGGAAAATGACTCTTCGGGCATATATACGCATGCTGCGGTTTCAAGACCATTTGCACTCTCATCACTTTTTTTGCCGAGCTGCAGGTGCTGCTATTAGGTAAAGACATTGTGTTCCAGAAACAAAGAGTTGTGAACTCCCTGTGTAAAACTATTCACCCTTGAGATGGAGTAATTCACTTCATCTTCAAAAGGACCTCATGGCATCATCAGTAAAGCAGCATTGAGTCTTCCCTGCCTCTTTATTATAAGCATGAAATGAACTTCAAAGAACCTGTAAAATGTTTTAAGCTAGTCCAGTGGGCCTGTCAGACAATTGATTTAGTTTGTGAATGGGCAGGTGCTATATAAAGCTCTATGACTGTCCACCAAAGGTGGCAGCAGAGGAGGAAGAAGCTGCTGTGGCAGGATTGCCTGCAGCTGAACGTAAAAAAATGCGCCAGAAGATGCGTAAAGCTGAGGCCCGTGCAAAGAAGGTATTACCTCTATCACGGCCCACATCATACAAGCTGAAATGTCAAGGTCTCTTGTTAATGGAGATGAACAGCGAGCAAAACAGAGGGACTTTTGATTTCAGAGTTAGGGTCTGGAAGGGTTTGGTTTGCAACTAGAGTTTAAGGAACAGAGATGTTGAGGATTAGTATGATTTGAGTTTGGCAGGAAGCAGAGGATAGGGCAAAAGAGGAGGAAGCTGCCTCTGTCCTGGCAAGTAAAGGAGGGAAAAAGGGTTCTCAAACACCACGACCTGTTGATACAGATCCCCATGGAGATAAGCTCATAATGGTAAGGAAATTTCTGCCTGAGCCCTTCATATTTTGTTCTGTCCTTTGTTTAGTGGTGGATGCAGAATCACTGTACTCTCTACATACAGTGAGGTACATTACTTCAGAGGAGCTATCCAGAAGAGGCATCAAAGAAGTAGTGGAGGTATCAAGAGACAGCAGACATGTGCTGAATTGCAGAATATTTTGTGGAAGAAGGGTGCAGATTGGCTATCTTTTGTTCAAACTCAAACCTCTTTGCTGTTATGCAGGTTGAAGATCCTCTGGGGGAGGCAATGAAGTATTTGAAGCTTTTGCAAGACCACTCTGCAGACTCACTTGAAACACATCTTCTTGCATTTGAAGTCTTCTTCCGAAAACAGAAACATTTGCTGGCACTTCAGGTACATTATATGATTTCAATAGGTAGGAATCTAGGTAATTTTGCAAGGAGGATTGGACATGGTTGGTGTTTCCTGCATTGACCTATTCTATGTTAGTAATCTTAGCAAAGGTGGAAGTTGCTTGGGGACTTGTGAAGCCATGTCTGCACATTGTTTTGATTTGGATTTTCTTTACAGGAAAAATTATTGGAATGTTATTAAGTCAATTTTGGCTTGCAGGCTGTGAAAAGGCAGTTGCAGTTGGACTCATCATCCCCTGATGTGCATCGGTGCTTGGTAATAACATGTGCTCACTTGTTTTCCCTTAATATGTTTAGTTTGGGTGCTTGGATCAAGGATAAATCATGTAATCAACATATTCAGTCAAGGCATCTCATTATGTGTTTAGGTTATTGTTTTTGCTTTGCTGCCATCAGCCACTACATTATTTAACATGCTGCAACATTTGCAAACAATGGTATCTGGAATGCCTCACTTGCATGACTAGTTCATATGTGCAAGGGTTACCCAGAGACTCTATGTAGCATCTGTTACCTCTGGAAATCTTTATTTCCACAGCCTTGAAGCAGATATTTTATAACAAACCAGTTAGAATGACACTGGGAGTAGTGTTTGGCAAATTTTGAGATTCTCTTTCCTTCTGAATTTTTTCTCTAGTATCTTGCAGTGCTTTGGTGTAGCTATTCAGGGGCCAGCTTACTCTGACTCGTATCTCTTGGTCGCCTTTAATATCATCTGAATTGCATGGATGTATATGTGGACTGCAGATACTTTTGTTCAATACTTTGGACAAGCTTCCAGCTCCACAAACGCACTCAGAAAAGCTAGTTCACAGTGTGATACTGGCTGAGAGGTCTTCTCTTAAGTAAGCATAAGGCTATCCTTGGATAATTTTTTTTTTCCTGCCTTTGAGTACTCCCAAACTAGTTTTCTTATTATCATTTTTCTCAATGATTTTTCTCTTTTTACAGGGAGTTGGGTGAAAGGTCACTTTTTGATGTGAATAATGCTTTCTTGGAAGATCATTCAGGTGATTCATTTTTTGTCACCATCTATTATGGATATTCATTCACATTTGAGTGTTTACAACAAATCATTGATTAGCTGTAAATTTGTTCAGAGGGTTGCTGTTGGAGTCTAAGAGAGGGGTCTATTTTCAATGAGGGTGTTATGCAGATGGAATCCAGTTGAATTTGACTCCAATTCTGGGAAGATGTACATACAACACTTTTTATTGTTGGGAAATTAGTTCTGTGGATCATTGTACTTTTGTGCTCTGCTGTTCATTTGCAAAGTTGATCATGTTTCATTCTTTTCATGGTCTTGTTGGGGAATAGATTCTTTGCGGCACAGGGCTGCTGTGGCAGAAATTCTTGTCCTCCTCTCTCCTGAGGCAAAGCCAACGGCAGTGAAAATCATTGAGGATTCAAATGATAGAGCAAGGTCTGGTCAAAATCTACTCATTTGGTCAGAAAAGGGTTGGTAACATATTTTCTGAGAAGATTGTTATGGGGAATAGTGATGGCATTGTGCTTGTGAGAAGTTGCATCACAATTCTTTTCAGTCTTGCACAATGATTTAGTTTATCAGCCCCAAGTGGGAGAAGAATCCTTTCAGTGACCAGAAGATACTGTGGTTCTCCTTATGGCAAGTGCATGCTGTTAGTGTCATTGATCTCCAGTGGAACATTTCTAGACAATATTTGTGGGTGATTGGGTTAGTAACAGAATGCTCACACTGTTCAGCCATGGTCACTGGCACAGTGACATGAAGTACAGCTATTTTCCATGGCTAACTATGCTGTACCTTTTTACTCGTGGCAAACTTGAATGCAGGGGTGGCTCTGGTGGGGAGGCTGAATGCAGATGGGAACTAAAGGACTGTATAGCAGTCCAAAAACTTTTGGAAACCTCACTACATGATGAAGGTGCAGCATCAAGTAAGCTCATCATGTCATTGATCCATAATTCATGCATGCTGAATTCTATTATGAAAGTTTTACATTGGCAATGTACAAGACTGGGCCATCATTTACCTAGTTTTCCAATAGCTTGGCATCTAATGTTTGTATTGGCACCAGAGTCATGTTCATGATGGTGCTCTTGCATGTATAGGACTCTCTGGTCATAGGTGAATGTTTTATACCTGACTGGTTGTCATGTTTATTTTCCCTTGTGGGTAGGGTGGAGACAGTGTTGTGCTGACATTTTTCCTTACTCCACATACTTCAAGGGTGCGAAGAGTTCTGCAACTATAGGCCCACCCAGCATCCAAGGCTTTAATCACTCAGGTAATGGAGAGGTGGACTCAATTGCCAGTAGCCTTGACAAGTCAAAATTGTTAGAGCAGAGTTAGGCATGTATTCCAGCAGTTTTTCCATTGCCAAGAGTACATGAAAAACAGAAAAATGGAGCCTAGATAGTCATATTCAGATTTGTATTCGGAAAGGTCTAATGATAAATTATTACAGAGGATGATTGGGGTGATCAAAAAAGTGTTTTGTGGAATGGAGGGTTTCTCTAGAGTTGTGTCAGGAAAGCAATCCTGAGTCAAAGGGTTTGTCTGCAAATAAAATCCAGATTCATAGCTGAAGGATTTGGATAGTTTCAAGAACTGCCAGCTTAGGAAGGAGAAATTTAGTTTTGCAACAGGTTTTTGTTCCCAGTGTTTCTGCTCTGATGTTTGCACATTTTTCTTGGGTTCTTATGGGTTGAAAGTTCCCAATTTGCCATTGAGGTCATATTCTCTGTAAGCAAATGCATTTGATTAAATGAGAATTACCACAACTGTAATCTACAATGGGACTGTAGTTACTGGGATCATTTATAGCAGACATAAGTTGTATGTAAAACCCAGATTTTGGAATGGGATTAGTAATGGCAGTGGCTTATGGAAATTGCTTATGGAAATTAGAAAGCAATGCCAAAGGATGAACAGACTGGGGAAACAAAATGTGATGCCACTTGGAAGTTGAAACCTTCCAAGATTATAGTTAGATCTCTGTGTAATGATTCTCCACTCTCAGAGGGACTTCCTCTCTGTCATGATCTCTACATTCTTTCCCTACCCCATGCTGAGAAGCATATGTATTATTGTTGAAATGAATCTAAGTCATCTGAGGAATCACCCTGGCAGTGGCCTTGCATGTAAGGAAAGCATGTTATTTATGTGCACCTAATACATGCAGATGTCTTTAACCTTCATCAACTAGAGGCAATGTGGAACACTGGAAACACACCTACTTGTCAGCCCATTTTAACCTTCCACAAGAATTGTACACACACATGACAAACACCAAGATATTTATGATAATTACTGTCTGTGTATCATTCCATTCACACAATATGGTAACACACAATGTAACTTGTCACTTCTTAATCCTGCTCAAGTTTTGTTGTCTCATGTGGCTATTTAGTTTTCAATTTGTGATGAACTTCTTTTGTGACTTCTTCACAGGCTTTCAAATGTAATGCCCTTTTTTTCTCCCAGTCAATTCGGTGCAAAGTTACAAATGGAATGTGCTTCCTTTCACTTGTGCAAGATTTCAAATGCAATGCTGAACACGATCTGTTCCTACCTTTGCACCATTCCTGATCATTTATTGCCATGCATGGGCCTCAGATAGGTGGGATGGTGAGGTTATCTACATATGTGAAGACACATTTAATCGGCCTTTTGTGTTGGCATTTTGTGTTGAACTTATAAACCTTTTCATCTAACCATAACCACCTGCAACTCCAATTGCCCAACATCTGAAGTTTGTGGTGAATGCTTGCCACTTCTGCTTGCTATGTGAAGACCACTTCCACTTGGCAACCCAACTAGTTAGGTTGAACTTCTTTTGTTGCATCAATCTCAAGCCCATGACAGTATTTGAGTAATATGTCTTTCATGTCTCCCATGTTTTCATGAATTCATGTGCATGTCGTATCACACCCTTTTCTGTCCAAAACTCTCACTCAAAATTGAAATTGAAAATTTGATTTTGAACAGGACAGGGGGCACCTATTCCTGAAACTACTATGGAACATATTTGATCATTCAATGTTGATTTGCTTGTTGAATGTTGATTCTTTGTTGCTTGCTGGTTTTTTTCTTTTTCTTTTTTCACTTCTTGATTAACTTGTTACGTTGTTAATTGCTTGTTGATTTGTTTAATGATTTTGTTGCTTCATGATTAAGCATTTTTATTACTCGTTGCTTGTTGATTTCATTGTTTCAAGTTGGATTGACATTGGAAAACTTTTTACTTGATCTTTTTCCAAGATGGGTAACAGGCACAAGTCCTTGAATTTGTTTTAGGGAGTTTTGGATGGGAAAGGGTGCATTACAGCATGTCCATGAATCCACGAAGATGTGAAGCACATGCCATAACCCCTCATTCACACATTTGAAACATGGGACTGAAACAAGCCTGAAACAAGGTGCACTGCTGAAGCCATGCTTTGGCTTCTTGGCACCTTGACTGTTGTGCTTGTATAAAAAACCTATGAGCTCCAATCACAATGGACTCTAAAGGTTTGACGTAAAAGCTTACCAAAATCTAATCCAAGGTTTGTACATGGCTCATAATCAATAACCTGACTTTTAATCTCAAGCTTTTGTTGCAGCAGGTGTCCGTCATTGTCTTCTTTTCAAAATTGTCCATTACCTAAAGGGGATTCGTGAAAACAAGCTAAGGGTGAGGAAATGTGTTTTTGTTGACCTTGCCTACCAAGGCAAGGATATTGTGTTTAGATTCATTATAGAGTATACTAGCGTAAGGGATTTTGGCCCGTAGGTCTATTTTTATAGGAGGATTTTTGAAAGATGATATTTTGGCTTGTGTTGAAACTTGAGATTAGTTATAGAGTTATGATATCTTGAAGGTTTTTGGTTTCTTCTAGCATGGTGAAATATTTGAATTTTCATAATTCTTTTTTTGCCTTAAGATTTTTTTTTAATGTAGATGGCAAGGTCATAGTGTGACAAATCCCTTGTTTTTTTTGTGTGTAATGTACATTTTATTGTTGGGTGATCTATTGATGTTGGAGGATGATGTCACATTTATGAAGGAGTTGAAGAAGTTTTGCAAGAAAGGAGATGCTTGGGAATTGTGCAATGGAAGATAAGAAGATGCCAAGGAGATGAAGCGAAAGTAGATAAGATGGGCTATTTGATAAGCTAAGTTTTCAAATCAAACTTGAGTGAAATCTTTGATAGTTGAAGTAAGGGTTGTTCTTAATTTTGGTTGTTGTTAATTTTTCTTTCGTTACACTAGTAGCAGATTAGTTAGGACAAGTCATGTACTTTGAAACTTTTATGAGGAGTCCATGTTGAGATATGAAGACAATGTGAGGTGGTCAAAAGTGTAGTTGAGTGAGCATCTAGTGGATTTAGAATTATGCATGCATTAAAAAGGAATTAGAGATTTGAGTACATTTGGGTGGTCAATCTTGGAGCAAGAGACATGAGAAACCTTGTTTTCAAAAATCTTTGGGTGGGGCAAAACTACATAAAAATGTCATAATCCAATATGAGCATTTAGAGATGAAATTAGCAAAATTGGTTCAACAAGAATGTATTTACTCATACCTGAAGTGGTTTTACATAACTTCATATTGACTGCACAAACTAAGGTTTAAATCTTGTTTCCATAATGAAATAGAAGGGAAGAAGAGAGCTAGTAATTTGGAAAATGACATTGAAGAACTTTAATTACTGCAATTGCATGATAGAAGTTAAGGTTAACAACTCGAATGACCCACAAAACATTGAGAGTACTGATCTATGGCCAAACTCCAAAAAATCAAGGTGCAATTTTGGTTAAACTTAAAACAACAAATAGTAGTATGGTATGAAGATTATAAATGGTTACAATTAGATTGTTGTAAGATGGTAGTCTTCAAATGTTGAAGTTTTATTTCTTTGGTTTCTATTGCAAATTGTTCAATGGATTTTTTTTGCTTGAACATATATTCAAAGACTTGGATCTTAATTGTTGTCATGAATGTAGTAGATAGTAAAGTTGTTTGTGAAAGTTGTGTGTTCCTTGTGTTTTTTTTTTTCTTTTTTGGGTTGCAAGGGTTCTTTTAGTGTTTGAAACTTTAAAACTTGACTTGTTCAATAGATAACATATTAGAAATCATGGCACCAAGGGTGGATTCCAATTCTTGGCAAGACACTAGGTGACCCCATGGGTGCATTGAAACTCAAGATCTACCATGGGTGGCCTACTCTCTAGCCTTAGAAGACAGGTACCCTGTAAGAACACAATTGGGAACATACAAGGAGCATAGAAAAAATATGGAACATGTGAGGATTGTAATAGAACCAGCCATTGCACAATCAACAAGGTAAGGGTCATACATGAGAAAGGTCTATATTTAGACCCTTTCATCATTTGAGGCATTTTGTCATGAGGTGGGAACACTTAAAATCACCTTATGTTCCCACCCTTATATGAAATCTCTAACTCCAAGTCAAACAACTAAAGCTAAAAATTGCATTGTTTAAGGTGCCTTCAAATTACACAAAGCTCCTACTTCAAGGTCGATGTCGCCATATTAATGGGACTAAAAATCAATATTAATATAGGGAGGACCGATAAAAAAACTCCTTTACAAGCTTTGTGTGTGCCTCAATAACCCCCACCCAACTTCAACCTAAGTTTGTCAAGGCAACAATGAACGATGAGCATTGTGCAAGCACTTTGGGTATCATCAGTATGTAGTTTTATCAATTCACAATTAACATGCAACTTTTTCAAGTGAATATTGTTAAGTGATAATTTCAAGTTAAAGATTTTGTGTAGGGTAGCACCAAAGAACATCGCATTCCCAAAGTAAGTAGTTGTTGGAGCTAGAGCCAGCTAAGGGGGGCCCTTACTTTGGGAGTGCCCCACTTTGAGGGCATTATTCAACATAAAGACGTATGCAATTTTTTTCATTATTTCCTGTGATAGCTTTCAAAAATAAAATAATAATGTGGGAACCAATTTTTTTCCCATAAACCAACCTCTTGCATACTTAAGATTACACTTTGTAAATAAATTTTCATTATAGGTCTTTTACATGTAGCATAAATGGTAAGGTCATTTGCAAAATAAAGGGCCTAAGACAAAGCCATTGAGCCTAGCCCCACACTTTGAGAAAGTGGTCCACCCATTGGGCTTTAACCATTTTAACACAAGGCAAAGGTTGTGATGAACCAAAACAAATGTAGTTCATATGAAGAGTTCATATGAATAGGAGAGTTCTAACACCAACTCCTTTCCTTAAAGTTGGAGGGATATTAAGACTAGTTGTAAAATCCCTCTCACTCTCAAGGAACATGCATATTATCCCTCCTCTTTTCTAGGAGGATTAATCCATGGATATATGATGTTCTTCAAATGCATTATGGAATTTCTCTAAGTGTTTTTTAAATTTTTTTAAAAAAAAACAAATGTTCAACAAATAGGTGCAATATTTGAAAATTTACTTTCAATCAAGCCTCAATGTTTTCTTAAATTTCTCATATTTCCCCTCACATTGAAAACAACCTAAGCCACCAAATCTATAGCCTATGTATTCAAATCACATAATGATGTTCAAATAGGACCATAAAATGTTTTTAGTTTCAGTCTCTTTTACCGGTGGGTTATTCGTATAAAGTAACCTTGTTCACAAATAAAAATGCTATATTAAACTAATTAAAAAAATCATCAAAACTACATCGAATTGAACTTGTTCATGTATCATTCCGTGTTTGATCTAAAATGTGTCCATATCTCTCACATGGCTTGTTATTTTCATACTCATGTTTTTGATATACCACTCTGTTTTTTATTTAAAAATGTGTCCATTTCTCTCACATGGACTTGTTCTTTTGATACTCATGTTCCAGCACTTTCGTAAATTCCAAACATTTCTCCTTGCATTATTTATTTTGTTGTACCATCATACGTGAACAAGGTTGACATCCCACTGTCAAATAATTTGATTAATTTTTTAAAATGCACTTTTACACAATAATTTTTTTTTTTCAATGTACATCTCATATTATGAAATTATTTTTATTTTTGACATGAATAAAAGAAAAAAAATCATTTTTTCATTAATTTTGATGCACAACACTCATTTGTTACATTTTTAAATTTTTTTTGCTTGTGCCTTTACTTAAATTCTTAATTCTTGTTTGTCAATAAGGTCCAATATGTCATTGAAAGAAAATTGCTCCAGTGACTTTATGAAATAACAACAAATCTATCATTCATCTCCGTTTTAACCATGGTCTTTTAAACCCCAATACCATTTCACAAATCAAAGGGTGTGCTAGTTAATTATGAAAGTCACTACCAACAAAAAGTTGCAGCCCTAACCTTGAGTTCATGACAAAGGATGTAAGAAAGAAAAAAGAAATGGGCTAAGAAGGTCCAAGACATGATAAGAGTCCAAAAACATTCGCTTGGTAAAAGAAAAGTGTGTGAGATTTAAAAAAAAAAAAGAATGCCCAAGATTCTTAAATGTAGAAGCTCATTTTAAAAGTTGGCAATCCCCAAGTATTTTGAATGTTTGGATCAAGGATTGAAAAATCAAACCTTGTTCAAATTAGGCCTTCTCTAAACCATTGAAAAAGTCTAATGAATATTAGAATAAAATAAGATTGCATTTGCAAATCAAAGATATGTGACATAAGTTATGGGTGTAGTCCCTATGAAAGGAGTCCAAGGACTTGTTGAATGTAATTTACATTATACCCTCTAGTTTGAAAATAATCATACATAATATGTAGATGAAATAAATATATATGTTTTGGCATTGTGTTCATTTCCTCATGAAGTTATAATCCATTTAAATTTAGAATCATTTAATGGTGTTATGAGGGTCTTAAATTACATGCACAAAACATTTGTTGAAGATCGTTTTTTTCACCGCTTCAAAATATGAACATATTTTTTGTAACTCAAAATTTCATAAAATGTTTTCAAATTTATTATGAGCTTTAATATATTTCACAAGAAAAGGCACTTGTGTTGAACCTTTCAAATTCTTTTTACATGTTTGTATTGAATGTAAGGATCAAATTATTCTCGAATGTCCTTAATGATTGAAATGAAAGTTGTATATTTTATGATAATGTGTAAATTTATGTAAAAATTTGAAATCCTTATTATATTATGGGTCATATTTGATTTCAAAATCATTTCAAAACTAAAAATATTCAAAAATATTACACTAAAACTATATGCTATTGCAAAATTTGGCATTATAAATCAGCTTCTAAGGAACTTGATACTTCCTTGGATTCTTTCCAAGAGCTACAAGACAAATCCTGAGAATGTTGATTTTAGATCCATTTTGGAGAAAAAATGAACATAAACATTTGGGATTCATAATTTGGCCAAAATATTTAGTCCCAATTCAAGACTTTCACATTTGCTCTTTCACTTTACACCCCCCCCAACCCCAAAGATGAGAAGGGTTATGCTCCCTCCCAAGTTGGCCATGGTGAATCCTGTGAATTTGTGTTAACCCATGGTTCACACACGCACCATTTTGATTCCAAATGCATTACCCTGCTTCTTTTTTTGATTTGTGCAGTTTGATATGATCATAAGCCTAATTTGAAAGACTTGTCATAGTCCCATCCCAAAGCTTTCACATCCTCTTTCTTGCCCTAAGTTTGCATTCCATTCCTAAATAGAGAATCAGCTAAGCTTTTATCACAAATACCACTTGACAAGCTTAGGGTGCTTCACAAAATATGGTACACTTATTACCACCATAGGTGCTTATATAGTGTCAGGTCTTCACCACAGTTGTGTTTCATAATGTATGATAGGTATAAGACCTAGGCAATTGCTTCATTGATTGCTTCCTTTACATGCCTGCAGAGCCCTAAAACTGTACAGCACATGAGAATGGGCTGTGAAACTTCAGAACATGGCCAGCCCGGCCATAGAAGCTCACTTTGGAAGCTGTTGTCATATCACATTGTCATTCCAGCCAATTGATGACAATGGTTTTGAAGAGTCTAAAGTTTCAGTATACAAAGTGACCAAAACAGATGCCTTGCATTGAAGACTATGTATGCTAGCGAGAAATTGACACATCTCCAGTTAAGTTGGAGTACACACCTGCAACATTTAGGTACAGCTCCTGAACTCAGTAACCATAGCTATGCACTGGCTTTCTTACTTTCACTGATTGGTGTCGGGTCAAAGTGAATATAAAGAGCTCACATAGGAAGGTTATCTTTCATAAGAATAGAGAATTCTCCATTCTCATGATGAAGAAAAAACAGCAAGGTTAACAATTCCTCAGGAAGCCATAGAATGAACCAAACACGGAAAGAGAGAACAAACAAAAATCAAAAAACACATACTGGTATGAACAAAAATGCCAGTCTCTCACACCTGTTCAGGGACCATCAACACTAGTATGTATGACAGTGACTTAACTACCAACTTCCCCACTGACTTCATCAGCTCCCTACAGTGGGTAAAGGCCAGTGACAAGCATCCACCTGTGAATTGAGTTTCTGCTGCAATTCCCAAAGCAACGGGAAGACTCAGCCATAATACTGGCTAACAAATGGCTAGCAACAGACCACAACAACAAGAAAAAAACAGACTGACAGAAAGGGAAAGAAAAACTAAAGGAAAGGAGAACAGGGAAAGACTATGAACAAGTGGGCTTACAAGAAAATCCCCTACTTACAAGACTTGATATTTTGAAAATGCCAAAAGCAGAAATTCCAAAAAGGAATTTTTCTTTAATAAGCAACCCTCTAGTTCTCATTAGAAGAATTTTTAAAGGGTAGCCTTTTACCTTCAGAAAGACAATAAGACTGACAATCTGAAAGACCAAAACTCCTTACAACTACAACAACTCAAGAAACTGTAAAATTGACTATTGATAACCCCCAACTTGCAGCTCACATAGGAAGGATGTTAGGACATGGCAGCATGACGGATAAGGGTGTTCTGTGGAACCTAAGAAACCTTGCTAGAAGATATCCCTAGCTTAGATTTCCATGAGTAATGTGTCATTTTCAAGTGTCCTCAAACAAAATCTTGAGAATGAGTGACTACAGAAACTGGGCTTAGGTACTGTGCATTGAATCTAACAACTACAGAATTTGCTGTGGAGCCTGTGTTCACCAGACAGGTCTGGAAGGAAGATTGCACAACTTGCAACAGAAAAGGTTATCAAAAATACATGTGAGCAAAAATACCTGTGAAGGGGAAGTAGCCCAAGGATGTTTGTGAGGCAAGAAGCTCCACAGGTAATGTGTCATTATCTCCTGTGCATATGTGACAGGGCTTGACTTGCCCACATATCTTCCTGTAATTTCCAGATTTGATTTCTGCCTGATATTTTCCCCCTTCACTACATAAGATTGGAAAGACAAACTTAGACTAATGTCAAAGAGAGCATGTTCACCACTTCACATCTGGGGCAAACAGGTCAAGAATAGGTATTCAATCAGACAGTATGACTGTGCAAAAGTGTTAATGTAAGAAATCTGCCAATATCTGGACATAGATCACACTGTGAGAAACTACTGCATTTCGAAACCAAGGCCTAGAGTTGTGGGTAACCGCATATCCTGAGACTGGAAACAATCACCACTGCTACCTGAAGAGAAGAGAAAAAGCAAGGATGTCTAATACATGCCTCCTACCAACCTTGGCCTTGCAACAGGGTACATCCAAAAGGTCTTTCCAATTAATTAACAAGGCCCTAAAGGCCCCTTTATTAGCACTGACTCAAGATGATCTTCAAATACAGGGGAAGAATACAGTGTTTCCCACCTGACAATAAATGGGGACCAAAAAGGCATTGCTAAAAGGAAGCCTCATAGGAAAGGGGATGGCCAAGCACTGCAAGAACATGATCTTCAATCCTTGTGCCAACCCGCACCATAACCTGATCACTTTTCCCCACCTAAGCTCCCTCTTTGGGTTCACAGTATTTGAAAGTCACTGGGAACAAAGAGTGACTACTTCTGAATGGCTTTTTCTTTTGTAACTCCTGAGTCATTGTAACAAAGCCCATGCTGTCTCTTTCTTTGTGAGCCTGTTCTCAACATACCTCCTATCTGCCCTTCTGCATGAAACACAGCTGGAAACAAGACCACCCAAGCCAACACCCTAAGTTTGTCCCTGAGCTTGGTAGAGAGGGCAGCCTCTCAGGAACAGGCTATCACTTAGAAAGCTTTCCCCATATCCAGGCACCACTTCCAGATGTCAAGCTTCAGACTCTGTTCTGTGCAGGGGAAATCCCTGCACTGCTCACAAGCTTCATGAGCTCTACTTTGTGATAGGAAAACACAGCATTCAGGCCATGGTCCTTGAAGTTGATTAAACCTGTATAACAGTGGTGCAACCAAGGACACCAGCAGTATAGACATATACACCAACTCATATGCTCAAAATTTGGGCACTCTATGCTTCAAACTACTAAACCCTGGTATGCATGGGCCAGCACCATCATTGGATCACACATGTGCATGCCTGTGATGATTCCCCATCATCGTCATCATCTTCTGAATTACCTGAATCACTGATGGCCATGCAACATAATGCACACACAAATTAGAGTTTCCTCATACATTATAACCCTATCACCTACTTGGGACCAATTCTTGACATCCAAATACAGTAAATTCATGGATGGGATTGAGCAGGGTAGTGTCCTTTATTCCAGAACAAACTCCCAAACACCATGCTGAAGCTCAAGATCAGAACCATATTGAGCAGGACTTCAATACTCAAGCCACTTTGACAATATTCACCAATGTCAAGAGGAACCAAAAGATTGTCACCATATTGCTGTCACATCCATAGCTGCATCCATTCTATATGCAGATATGAAGTGAAATAACTCCTACCTCTGTTGGATCCTCCATCTGTGTTCTCTATTGAAGAAGAAATGGCTTAAGACTTGAGAAAAGCTCTTGTCAACAAGTGTAATTGCCACAAAAAGGTGTCAGCAGTGATTTGAGGCAATTCCCAATGCAAAGTGGTCTAAAGTTCTAAACCCAAACTCACAGATTGATTCCCCATGCCTGTAGTAGTAATGTTGCAGGTGGTGCAACCCCAATGCACATAAAATTCACCCAAATGGAATGGCCTAGAAAAAAATACTAGCAGTGGCCCTTCATCCAGCTGAATTGCCATCCCAGCTGAAAAAGACAGGACTTGCATTGAACTTAGCTGAAGCCCCCATTGCAGCGGGCATACAAATGCCACAGGTGGGGAAGACACCTTCTTATCCAGGAAAACAGAGAGACAAGCTACAGAGTTTAGGTTTGCAAACAGACAAGCTTCAGGTCTCCACGGAGGAGAACATGATTGTGGTTGTGGTTGTTACCTGGGTTCGAACTCATGAACTTGAGCCAAGTCTTCCCCGAAGTTATCAATCCACTGTACTTTACAATGGCGTTTCTCCTCCGGTTCATTCACGACCACATTCGCCGCCGCCGCCGCCGCCGCAGCAGCAGCAGCAGCAGCAGCATAATCTTCTCCAGGTTCAGGGTTTGCCAGATGCTCTTCTTCAGCCCTTGAAGGAACCCTAGCCCCGTTGTTGGGCGCATGGTTATAGGCGGATGGAGAAGATTGCTTCAGGTTACTCTTTCCAGGGAGTTTGACACTGGGGACTCGGCTATGGCCATTGACGCCACAAGGAGACTCGTTGGCTGCAGCAGCAGCAGAATCGACAGGAGGAGGAGGAAGAAGAGGAGGAGGAAGTGGCACAACAGGCGCAGACGAGGGGGTCATGCCAGCATCCCCCCAGTCGACCACGGTTGAGTTGGAGGCCACTTTGAGGGATTGCGAGCGCTCCTGGGCTGCTGCTGCTTTCCAGCAGCAAAAACAACAAGAGGAACACAACAACGTGGCCTTACAAACTCTCATTCCACGGCCCAGTCAATCAGTCCCTCCTCCTGGAATCAATTTGTCCCCTCCTGGACCTCAATGCGGCACAATCCTCTTCCCTTCTTCTTTCGCTTTTCATCCCTCCAAACCGGTCCCGCCAAAACTCTCCTTCTTCTTCTTCCTCTTCGCCTTCGCCTTCGCCTTTCCCAAAAACACCTCCCAAGCTCCAAACCATCGCTACAGTCCACCAAATGCAGCGGAAGGCAGTTCGTTCTGAAGCTGAAAGGGTTTCCGAGATGACTCAACGCCCAGGGACTGCAAACGTGAAAGTGAAATCAACTCTCGCAACAGCGAGAAAGAAAGACTGCGACCACCACGATACCGACAAAGAACCTGAAAGACTGACCAAAAGAAAGAGAGAGAGAGAGAGAGAGAGAGAAGAGAGACGATTCGAGCCTGGAGCTTTGCCGGGTGCGGGGGGGGGGGGGGGGGCCGAGAGGGGGAGGACCCGGGGTTTGGGTGGGTCCGGTGTTTATTTTAGTGGCGAGTTTTCGCCAAATTTCGACCTGAAAAATATAATTTCGACCCATACGAAGGATTTTTCATCCGGAAAAAGGAAAAGCTCAAATTCGTCAGATTTCAAATTTTTGGCGAGTTTCGAATTTTATTTTTTTTCAAATCGCCAGAATCTTGTGATAATGACTTTCAGAAGGTAGCCAAGAATATAGAAGGATTCTGCTTTTGTTTTCTACCTTCATATCTAATATGTAGCCAAATTTGGCTAAACTATTTTCTGGATGATCGTCATCTTTGGCTACATCACAAAATCATTAAAAGAAAGCCCTGGGCCGCAGGTGTCTACATTCTACGTAGGTACCTACTTACTGATCTAGACTTCTAGGGAAATAGGCAGTCTAATTAGGCTAGGTGCGAAATCATATGCTTGCCAAATGATAAATTATATAATTTGAGATGTGAAATTAAAATTAAAAAAAAAATTTCATCAGCCCTTTTTATTGCACGTGAAATTCCACCAAAAAAGTGAAATTTAATTAGTTTAAAAAATGAAATGATTTTGAAAGGTTCCAATCTGCCAGAAGAAGTGAGGGAAAAAAAAAGTAAAAAATTGCTAGATTTCTATATTCTGGTTTTCAGAGTGTAGCCATAAATATACAAGGCCGATTAAAAAAGATTGTACTTCATATCTGTTTAAAAGCCATATTTGGCTAAATCTTCATCAAAGTTGATAATCCTGACTATTCAAAAAACTCAAAATACCCAGTTCTGATATATAACCATGATTATAAAAAAAATTCAAATACCTGGTTATTATATATGACCACGGTTCTCAATAAATTTCCCAAAAATTCAAATATCCGCCGCCTATAACTGCTGGGTCATTCCCGGTTCTTTCATGAAACCCAATGGTTCTTTGAAGTTTTTGAAATACCCGCAACCAGCCATTCTTTGAATCTGAACCTTTTTTTTTTCAAATTTGCCTGGACCCAGCAGTTCTTTGATTTTTTGGAAAATTTCAAATATCTGGAACCAGCGGTTCTTTGATTCTGAATTTTTTTTTCCAATTTCCAGAATTGGTGGGTATTACAAAAACCAAATACCCGCCCGCCCTACATCGGTGCTAACCAGTAGGTTGCTAATGAAACAAAGGTCAAAA
>Ga0209611_10004051_pt1 | contig 25138 bp, 22 predicted proteins | sample S1TSphgellanicum_3_FD_187693 | JGI IMG/M metagenome (GOLD analysis project Ga0209611, IMG submission 187693) | Host-associated microbial communities from peat moss isolated from Minnesota, USA - S1T2_Fc - Sphagnum magellanicum MG (SPAdes) (version 2) | ecosystem: Host-associated > Plants > Peat...
TTCATATTGCTTTGAATTCATTATCAGATTAAGCACCACCTATTTCAAGATGGGCTCTTTTAGAAGTTTTTTTATGGTTAATTGTTGATGGTTAAAGCCTTTCCTACCTGCAATTCCATGCAAGAATGGTGCAATTTGTTTTGCAAGCCTGGATGTCGACTTTTCTATGTCACCAATGTATGTAGGGTTACTGTATGTTGCTAGCAGTTGTGGACACTAGGCAAGCTTTTCTCTCCTAGTTTCCCTAGATTTATGCCACATGTCTCTTGCCAATAACCTTTGCATTACTTATGCCTCCAAGGCCTTCCTTGTACCCTCTCCATCTTTCTATCACATCTTCTTATTTCCCATCAAAAGCAACGAACTATGAAATTAATATACATATTAGAATTACCCTCGATCATGCCCCTGCATTTGGTGAAACACTTGTGTTCACCCAAATACTAAAAAAAAGTAGATCACCAAGCTTTCACTTTTATGCAAACTCCAAAATGATTTTTGTTGGTTCCTTGTTTCATGACTTAAAACCCTAGAAAAGTAAAGAGCATCACTCATGACGACACAAATAATTGTAGCACTGAAACTTGTGTAGGAAGCATCATACAATAAACATTGTCATACCTTGAGAAATCCCAAGCCCATGTAGTTTAGAAACTTACTTGATCAAGTTTGGACATCTCTAGCTCATCCAACACAACCAACAACCACCAACCTCCGATGTGCACATAGGTCTTAATACCCATTCCAATTCTTGCAAACACAATCAAAAGTTCTTAAATTTACAATCATAAAATTCTAGCTTAACAAGGATGAAGTCCACACCCCATGGATGCATTATTATAGGAACTTTGTATACAATTAGGTCACCAATTCTTGGGCAATCAATGTAGTATGAAGGTAGAGGCATTAAATTAAACACAGGTCTTTGCATTATAACTATATGCAAAGATCTAGTGGTTCTTGACAACGACAAACTCCCAAAATCCCTCACAATATCAAAGATTTTCATCGGTGCTCTTGGAGACACAACCTATGTTCATTGGGGTTTAATTTTATTAGCAAGTTAAAAGAATGTTGAAGATATTTGCACTTTAAAAATCAATAAAGGCTCGTTGACAACAAATGTTTGAAAATAAAAAGGTTGTAAATAATCTAGAAACAAAACATGAAGTTCAACAACATGTGCAACGAGAAGCTCAAGTAGATTGTCCTTGGACTTGCATAGTGCATACATGGGATAACAATTGCATCCACCGTATTTCAATCAACAATCCCATATTAAAACCATTCCCGTTTGTGTAAAAAAATCATTGCAAATTTTTAAGTGTTAGATATGTTAAGACCTGAGATCAATGATTATATCCATCTAATAATAAGGTACACATTACCCAATGTAAAGGATTGTATGCTTGACTTTTAGTAAGAATTTTCTTAAGTTTGCCAAAATTATTATTATTATTTTTATTTAACAAGGTGGGATAATTTCAAGCGATTTTGATTTTCGGCCTTTATTTTAATGTTGCAAAGTTTTTTGCACCCATCAAAACCATAAATTGAAAAAACTTAATAGTCCTTAACTCTATGGCCAATATTCCTTTAAAAAGTCCTAAAACTTTTATCATGTTTATGCACACAATCTTTGGTTGGATACATTGGTAAACATAGCCTTATATACACTATTTGAATTTAAAACATAAAAAATGTAGTTGGTTTTCATAGTCCTTTCAAGTCCTTAAAAATCATTTTTGGTCTTGTTATAATCCTAAACTTTTTCCTTTCACAACTTCAATGGACAACATTATTTAATCAAATATTTTATTTCCCTATATCATTCATTGAATTGGAATGTATTCTTGAAGGCACGTGCCTAAAATGGTGAAAATATTAAAAATATTTAGTTTTGATCTTACATGGAAATTACATAGGTATAAGAATTTTCCATGTGTGATAGTTCTTTGATGTAGACCTGATCTTGAATATGACCTTTTGCCTTTGCTCCCTCATTTGTCTCTCATATGGAAATGACATATGTGGTACCTTAGCACTTTGCCTACCTACTTGTACCAATGTTGGCACTATAAATGGTGCCATTCTCCTTCTCATAATCTTCTAGCCTTTGCCTTTGTGCCCTCTTGTTCTTTCTTAATCCTTGATCATGAGGCTCCACCTTTTTCGACTCTATTTTTCCTCTTGAGAGCACTCCTTGGAAATTCTAATGTAGTTTTTCTTTTGTTTTCCAATGTTGCTTGCATCTCCTTTCTAGTTCTCTTGACTTTAGTCTATGGTTTCTATGGATTTTCCTTTGGTGAACAAACAAATATTTTAAAATCTTCGCCAAGATTAAGGCTTATTAACATGTGTCCTTCTTGTCACCCTTATTCTCCTTGATGTATTTGTACCACCAATCTAGTTCATTGTACATATTGTACATAATTTGCACCTAATCTACCTTCTTCCCCTTCTCTGCTCTCATCAATGTGATGGTATTCTTATTGCTAAAATAAGTCACCTTCTCTCTTTAATAAATCACAGATCTAATTACAGGGTATTTCACTATATATGGCAAAGCCAAACTCTTTGCATTCCACTTATCTCCTAGAAAATTTATGGGTGCAATTCTACAACTTTGTAGGGCCTGTAATGTTATCGTTTTATTGATTTTTCTTTTCGGGTCTTTTACATACCCCTATGCACAAACTTTAAAGACAACTACAATCAATTGTTTGCTAATCACATACACCTTGTTTTGATAGCCAAAATAGATATTTGTGCCTTTGATAACAAAGGTGTTTAGAAATTCCAACATTATATCTAAAAGTGGTGCTTCCCACTTCATGAAAAATAGAGTGACAAGCCTTGCCTTATCAACCCGTTTTTCCTCTTCATTGACGACTTTCCAATTTTCTAACCTCTCAACATGTTTATTGTAGTTCTATTTCATTTGTATCCACATGAATATGTTAGGATCCGAAACGTTTGAAATGATCCGAAACATTTGAAATGATCCGAAACATTTTAGATCCGAATCACTTGCCATATAAGGACCTTTGTCCAGTAGTGTTGTTCTATCCATGATGGTTGTTTATCTCGTCGCCTTTATAGCCCTTGGTGTAATCATGTCAATCTCCATCCCACTTTGTTGCACTTTTTTCAATGGCTACACTCCCGCCTCAAGTACTTCTCCCTCTTTTGCATCCTTCTATGTTGTTGCATGTCCTTCCACAAATTGTTGTTCCACATCTTCTTTGTCCAATTTGTGAATGCACACTAAATCCACAGGTGTTGCTCATGGGTTTCTTTGTTTGCTTGAACTCCAACCTCTTTTCCATCTTCGTAAAAACTCCATTGCAAATGTTATTGATTTATATATATCTTGAATTATGGAATGCGCAAATTGCATTTTCTCATGGTACTACTTTCTTTCCTCACACTCTGAAAATGATGGTGAATGTGACAACAACTTCCTTACCAACAACTAATTGTCCAAACATTCTCTTAATGCTTTGGTAATAATTTTTTGATATGTTGGAGCTCCATTTTAAACTCCAAACGACATCACCTTCCATTTGAAAACTCCCAGTCTATAACAAATGTAATCTTGTATCTTTCCTCTAGAGTTATAAAAATTTGATGATATCTTGAATACTCATCTAAGAAGGAATATACTTCATACCTTGCTATTGTGTTCAGAACTTCATCTGTAAAAGGTAATGGGTATGGATCCTTCTTTGTGGCTACATTTAATTTTCTGAAATATATATAAAATATTAGTTTTCCATTCTTCTTGGGTATAATTACTATGGGTGACAACCATGTAGCCTCCTTTACAAATTAAATGAATCTAGCTATTAACAATTTATCAATATTTTGTTTGATTACTATAGCATAATTTAGATTTCATTCATACCTTACCTAATGTGCTAATGGTTCAATAATATCCAACTCAATTTTGTGTTATGCTAGCTTTGGTGGAATCCCTTTTAGATCTTTGTATGTCCATGCAAAAACATCTTTGAACTTCTTCAACAATTGGTCCACTTCCAACATTTGGCATGTTTCTAGTTGTGCATTGATCTTTACCATTTGTGGTTTTGCATCAATTCCCAAGTTGAACTTCATGAATTGTGGTTTTCAATTAACATCCATCCAGTTATCTACAATTCATGTGCTTTAATTTTTGCTAAAGTTTTGTCCATTACAACATTCCCTGGTTGATGACTATAGTACGTCTTTAGATACATCTTATCTTCGAAAGCTACTTCTAGCTCATATTTGTTGCAAATTGTTTTTTGTCTATGTTCTATACCCCAAATTTTAGTTCTAAATTACTAGATTTCACATTAGTATCCATGATTTCCACATATGTAGTTTTCACAAATTGAATTACTTCAGGTAAACTGATTGTTCCTATTGAAAACAATTTTGGCTTGGTAACAAAAATGATATCTTCTTCTTCATTTGTGATACCATTTTGATAATTGTAACACAATAACAATTTTGGTCTTCTTACTTCACCTCCCAAACGCTTGGTGACTGTAATTGTTTTAATTATCCCATTCCCTTGTATGGTAATAATGTTACTCCCCCAATCATGTGCCACTTTAGCATCCCTCAGCCATGGTCTCCCCAACAACATGGAATAATTAAAATCTCCCACACTGTTTTGAAATATAATAAATGTAGTTATGTAAGGAATGTCGTGAACATATATCTTTAGATGTCTAATCAAACCCATTGGTTTTGTGGTTGTTTAATCTGCCATCCTTAAATTATATGGTGTAGGTTTAGGCTTTGGAAGCCCCAACCTTAATCTCAACTGTTCTGTGATGATATTAATTCCAGAACCTCCATCCAACAACACATCCTCTATTGTATTCTTCGCAATATGTACTTGGATAACTACCATGTGATTATTTGTTATATAGTAGATGTCCTTACCTATGGTACTAAAGAACTAACTTGTTTTTATGTGGTTGCTCTACTCAAATTTTGAGTTTTTTCATGTTTTAGCTTCTACCGAAAACACCTCTTTAACCAAGAGCTATTTTGAATAATCGTCCCAAGTTTAAAATATAACTTGTTTCTAACATCTACTTATTAATGTCCTAAAAAATCTCTTTTACTATAATCAATTTTTCTTGTGAATTCACTACCAATTGAGATTTTTGTGCAACTACAAGAATAATATTTCACATACCCAACTAGGTTGTGTTTCATCCCTCCATGGATGTGGATGGTGCTTTTGTTTGGGTTTGTGTTTTCAGAATACGTTGAATTGTCTCCACCATTGATTTTTTCAACCATTTTTCTTTCTCCTAGGTAGCATCATTCTTTGCTTTCTTTGGTTCTCTATCCTTGAACACTTGTTTTTCAGTTACCTTACTTTTTATTATAACATTAACACCCACCACATTCACATATGTAGTGACCGTTTGTATCTCAATAATAGGTTGTACTTCTATTATTGTCATAAAGTTCCCATGAAACATCTTTTGCATCTCAATAAACTTCGAACAATCTGTCATTTTATGTCCATTCAACCACAAATGTGGCATGCATATGAAGATGTCTTTTGTGGTTTTTGGCTTAGTTATGCTACCTTTGTGGCTGCCACTGTGGTTTTTTTTTTTTTTTTCCTACATGTTTCCACATTGTGATCAATCATTCCATAATTTGTGTAATACTTGTCAATTTTCCTTATATTACTTTGTGTTTTTTGTGGTGCTACATGTTTAATAATACATGGTATTAAAAATGTGTTCTTTGTTTCAATAGTAATCATTTCTTCTTCACATAATATTATTGCCTCCTTATGTTATTGTAGTGTTGATTGCTTCACCTTTGTAGTTGAAATTTTGATGTATGATTGCAAGCTCGCCCTAAACATAATAGTCAAAAACCTATCTATGGTTAGTATTTGTAAACCATGAGCCAATTTTTGAATCTTATCATAGTAAACTTCCACCTTTTTAATTTCCTCTTACTTCATGTTCTTCAGCTCCATGTATATTTGCTTGTCATTTTGAGTCTTCCAGTGATGTTTGCAAAATGCTTGTGTAAGCTCCGAAAAAATACAGTTAAGAAAATTTGACATGTAATTGTGCCACTAGTTTGATGTTGTATCTCTTAATGTATAATTGAACGCATTGATGATATACTTTTTAGAGGTTTTTACATTAGCCTTCACTTCAAAATTGAATACTTTGACATGAGCATATGGGTCAACATCTTTTTTGAAGTCAGGGTACTTAAGAGCTACCTTATTTGGCTTTACATAATGACCGTTTCCATGATCAAAGATTCTTGTAATTACTACATATGGTTTTCGATATCCTCCTCTTGGATTTTCAACATATGTACTTTTGTACCCTCTAGTAGTTATTGAGTTCATCAATGGTTGATCTATAGTCATGTTTACATGAGTAGTCATTATTGGACTAATAAACACCATCTAGGGTGTCCCAACAATTCCAGTGGTTGATGTTGATAATTTCAAACTCCTACTCAAATTCCTTCCCACCGAAACTTTGCCCAATCCATGACCCAAGTTTGTTGTAGATCCAATTAATATTCCACCTCTAACAAAATTTGTGTTTAACAATACTTGCTTTGATGTGAAAAGGCACAAAAGGACAATTCATGATTGCATCTCCTTTTTCTTCACAAAATGCACAAACTTTTGAAAGTAATTTGGCTACCTTTAAATCCACATATTCATGGTCCCTGGTTTCAATTATATACCTTGTTTGATCCAACTTTAGATTTCCTTAATGTGAGTATGACTATGGTATTTCATCCAATAGATTCACATGTGCCTCCACATATTCAAATGATCTTAGGTAGTTCCTCAATCTGCTCAAGCACATCAATATTGGTGTTTTCTACCACCTCCCAATTTTCCATTGGTTCATAGTAATCTGGAAATGGAGACTAATACACAAACTTGGATTGTATACCTCTTATATTATCCCTTCCTTGGCTAGTCATTGATTCTAAACTTGTGACTTCATGTAACTAATTAGGTACTACATAAGTCCATGCTTCATTTTGATATCTACAACTTTGAATGTCACGACCCTAACCTTGGGCTTACAACCAAGGCAAGGGCATGGAAAAGCACGGGCTGGGAGTGCAACTCGGGAATCACATTCACACTCCTAGGAGTGCGGGAGAATGTGAGGGAATGAGCCCACACACTTTCAAATGGACTCCGACTTTGGGAATTAGAATCTCGATGGACTCCTGAATCTTCAAAAAATGATTTGAGGGGTCAAAAGTCATTGGATTGAAGACTTCCTTATACCATCTTAAGACATAAATGTATAAAATGGGGTCACATTATCCATTTGAATACTTAGCACATAAGTTATGGTTGATAGAAAGGCTGAGAGTCAAAGTGTCAATTTGAGTCCTGACCACTAAAAGTCAATAATCGCCCCAATTTATGTGTGTGTAGGAGGCATGCCACATATCCTTGGAAAACTCTTTATGAAGGCTATAACTTTGCTTCATATAAAAAAATTGAGGAGGCTAAACAAAGGCGTGGGGGAGAAATAAACAACTCAATAAAGTTATATATAAAGTTAGGTGATTAGAGGGCGAGAATGGCCAGTTTTGGCATAGTAGGGCATCAAAAATGTAATTGGGTATGACATTTTACAAAACAAATGTGATTAGAAGGCGTGAATGGCCAATTTTGGCATGATAGGGCATCAAATGTGTAACTAGGTATGAAATTTTACAAAACGAACAAATTGGGACCCAAATTAGTTTTCCCACCAATTTTGGTGGTAAACTATGTTTCATCCCCTCTTTCCTTTTTCCTAAATGCCTCCATTATTACTACATATATTTTCATTGCTCTTACTTATATATTATTATAATTATTCTTGAACCCTATGCATTAAATGTTGAGTTCTAACATTCATACTAGTATTTAATAAAAATTTCTTACTTTGTAAATACCACTAAAAGAGAGGATGGGGGGTGAAAGAGAGGGTGACTTAAAATTATCCATAAAGTCATGCCCATTTGGGTCTCGTTTTCACCCCCTATCTAACCCTTCATCCTTTATTAAGTGTTGTTCGTAAAGTAAGCGAATAGGGGTCCAAATTGGGTAAACCCAGGATGGGTTCCCCAAATTGACCACAACATGGTTTTTTTTTTCACCCACGAGTTACCCACGATTACCTTCTGCTATGGCAACTAAGGCTAGGGAGCTAAGGGCTAGGGTGTTATGTGGCTATTGCCTATGCCAATGGCTATTAGCCATTAATGATTGGTTATTGGTCATTTGGCCTTGGCCCTAGCTATTGGTCATTGGCTATGGTTATTGGCAAATAGGCTATGTATATCGGCCATAGGCTATGGTTATTGGCTATTGATATTTACATTAATAAATGTGGCTATGGTTATAACCCATTTTGGCTATTGGCCATAGATTATGGTTATTGGCTTTTGATATTTACACTAATAAATGTGGCTATGGTTATAACCTATTTTGGCTATTGGCCATTGTAAATTGGTTATGGTTATTGGGTATTGGTATTCGATATTTTAAGGCTTGATTCATAAGGTTTTTAAGGTTTAGTTATTTTGGACATATATAAGGTTATGGGGCCTAGGGTCATGGGGGCTTAAGGATTATGGTTATACATATTGATATGAAAGCTAGTGTTATGGTAGCTAGTTCCATGGGAGCTAGGGCTATTGGTGACGCAATCCCAAATTCCTTAATAGGCTAAAATGTGAGTCTGAAGTGAAAACAACGAAAGAATAAGGAGTTGGGGCATGCTCCTTGATTTGTAGCACTTTGGGGGTAGAGGGGCGTGCTAGAGCTCCAGGAAGGGATTAGGAAGAATGGCAAGTGATTAATCACTCACATGGACTTGCACAAACCAAATAACAAGTTGGTGTGTGCATAGCTCGAGCACTTTTGGTGCTAGGACGAACCACGGGCAAACTCGAACTCACAAGACTCACCACAACCCGGACTTGGGGAAAGCCACCACCTTCCCCCTTATATTATACTTTATGCCTGGCCACAGGACCGACATCCAAATGGCATTTTGTCCCGGACTCCCAAGTGGGAATCCCAAAATTCCCAAAGTTGGGACTCTTGCGAGTTTAGGGGCCCATAACTTTGTCTATAGACCACCCATTAAGATGAGGTCTAAAGCAAAGTTGTAGCCCTTGTTGAGATCTTTCTAACTATATGTTGCATGCCACCTGCATGCAAGGAAATCGGGGTGATTCTTGACTTTTAGTGGTTGGGAGTCAAATTGCCAATTTGATTCCCGGCCTTTCTTTTGGCCATAACTTGTGTTTCAGGTGTCCAAATGGGTCATGCAAGCCCATTTCAAACATCTACATTCCAAGCGCTTCAATGATACAAGGAATGTCTCAATCCAATGAGTTTTGACCCCTACAATCGCCCTCTAAAGAATTGGGAATCTGTTGGGACTCCAACTCCCAAAATGGGAGTTCACTTGGGAGTGTGAAAGTTCATTCCCTCACACTTTTTTGCATTCATGAGAGCATGAAGTGTGACTCCCGAGCTCAGTCTTGGCTGGCACCTTTGCAAACCTTTACCTTGGTCATGAGCCCAAGGCTAAGGTTGCGACAATTAGGGGCAAGGCTGAGGGCTAAGGCTATGGGGCTATGATTAAGCCTATGACTTAGTAATTTATACCCTTTAAAGCTATGGGTTTTAGGGTTTAATGTTTATTGCCTAGGATTTGGTTTGTAGGCTTCAAAGCGTGATTAAAAAAAGGTTGAAAGGGTTGTTTTGAGATTAAAGCACTAATGATGAATAATATTTTTCAAGGTAGGGTTTATGGTGGGCAACACCGTGGACGCAAGCTAATGATGAAACTAAATTTAGCAATGTAGTTTTATGTGTATGTAGAATGATGAAAAAAAATTCAGCCTCAATGGAGTGGACTTTAGTGTAAACTAGGGACAATGTCAAATTATACGGTGTATCTTAAGTTTAGGGTTTAGGACTATATAAGGAGGAGTTCATTCCAAACATTTCTCTTTTCATTTTCATTTGAGACCAAAGATGTTTTCTTCAAGTGAGAGTGATTCTTCTTCTAATAGCGATCATTTCACTTCTACTTCAAGTGATGAAGAGGTATTGAAGGATATGGATGAAGAAAACATGGCTATTTCCATCGCATGGCAATTCTTTGCAACTCCCATGAATTTTTCACATCCCATGAAATTGAGGAGGGGGTGGGGCAATATGTAGACCCAACGGTTGGTGTCCAAGATGTGTTGAGTACAATGCAAACCACACCAAATTTGTTCAAGACTTTGACCAACTTCACCTTGGCAAAGTTTGATAATTGGCATTTCTAATAGTCAAAACAATTTCAACCCATTCATGATCTACATGTGAAGATGTCATGCCAACTTTAGGTTTAGGGTTTAAGGTTTAATTTTTTTCCATAAAATTTCGATTTTTCATTTAGGGTTTAGGGTTTGTGCCTTGTTTTTATGTTTTTGGGTTAAGGTTTTCATGTTTGAATTCTATGGTTTAAGGTCTAATTTTTATTGTTTATGGTTAAAGTTTAGGTTTTAAGCCTTGAGATTAGGGTTTAAGGTTTAACTTTTGTCCATTTAAGGTAGGTTATAGGATTTAAACTTTAGGGTTAAGGTTTAAGTTTTAATCTTTAAGGTTAGGTTGTTTGGTTTGAAATCTAGGGTTAGGGTCTAATTTTTTGTGTTTAGGATTAGGGTTTAGGTTTTAGGTTTTAGGGGTTGGGTTTCATGTCTGATTTTTTTGGCTTAAGGTTAAGGTTTAGGTTTTAGTCTTTAGGGCTAGGGGTTTCAAGGTTGAAATTTTGGGTTTAAGGTCTACTTTTTTGTGTTTAAGATTAAGGTTTAAGAATTGGGTTGCAAGTTTAATTTTTTTGGCTTAAAGTGAAGGTTTAGGTTTTAGTCTTTAGGGTTAGGGTTTTCAATATGAAATTTAGGGTTTATGTTAACAAATAGGAGATGTACTCAAGTGCAAACATAAATCTTTATTGAAAGGAAACTACAACATAATGCTCACAACACAAAACACAACATCAAGAACTCTTGAAGGTTCTTGTCACATGAAATACACAAATTTGTGTAATGGAAAAAAAAAGAACCAAACCATCAACACTAAGGTATTTAACTAAAAGACCAAACCACAAATAACCAAACTAAAATAAGTAACGAAAGTAATTCAACCTTGTGAAAGTAACCTAGTTACTTTCCTACTCCAGTAACTAATGAAACCTAATTAGTTGAGCTTGAATTCTCAACACTCCCTCTCAAGCTCAAATCCACTTCTCGTACACAAAGCATTTTTCTAAACCTCCTTAGCTTGTATGTACCTAAAGCCTTTGTGAAAATGTCAGCAACTTGATTTTCGGTACTAACATGAATGAGGTCAATTTCTTTTACTATAACTTTTTCTCTAATAAAGTGGTAGCGCACTTCAATGTGCTTTGTCCTAGCATGATAGACCGGGTTGTTAACAAGTAGTATGCTACTAATGTTATCACAATAGATGACAACATGAGCATCCACTAATTGTCCCAAATATGAGAGTAGTTTTTGTAACCAAACTACTTCACATGCAGCAATTGCTGCATTTCTGTATTCTGCTTCCGTGCTTGATAATGCAACTGTTGGTTGTTTCCTACTGCTCCAACTAACAGCACCACTTCCAAAAGAAAACATGAAACCACTTGTTGATTTTCTATCTAAAACATTGTCAGCCCAATCAACATCCGTGTATCCATGTACTTGTAATTGGCTCTTGGTTTCATAAAAAATTCCACACTGCAAGGTATGTTTTATGTACCTCAGTATGCGCCTCACTGCATCCAAATGTGGCTTTCGTGTTGTTTGCATGAATTAACTCACCACTCCAACTGTAATACTCAAATTTGGCCTTGTGATGGTCATGTAAATCAAACTCCCCATTATGCGTCTATATATAGTGGTATCCTCCACAAGGTCTCCTTCATCTGCACTTAACTTCACATTTTGCTCCAATGGAATTGAAATGGGTTTGCAACCCGTCATCCCATATTCGGCCAATTTGTTCAAAACATATTGCCTTTGTAGTAACCATATCCCTTTAGGGGACTGGATAAGTTCAATGCCGAGGAAATAACGCAACTCTCCCAAATCTTTCATCTCAAACTTTTGCTTCAAAAGCTTTTTTAAATTAAAGATGTCTACATCATTATCTCCTGTGATAATCAAGTCATCAACATAGATGACTATGACTACAATCCCATGATTTGTTTTTTTCACATATAGTGAAAAATCTGCATCAAATGTTTGAAATCCACTTGTGACAAGATATTCACCTATCTTCTCTGACCAAGCTCTAGGTGCTTGCTTCAAGCCATACAAGTCTTTCTTCAACCTACAAACCAAAAAAAAACTAGCACGAACATAGTAGGGGTTTAAGGGTTTGGTTTGGGAATGATGCAAGTAGAATCAAGAAGAGGATGATGGCTAGAAGAAAATTATGGAGCATTTAGACCAATTAATCAAGTTGAAGGTTTGCATCTAACACCTAAACCAACAAAATAATAAATTTTTGGCCACCACCACCATCATTACCTAAAACGAAAACCACATGGACTAGCAAAGGCATCTGCTACTTGAGGTTAGGGACTAATAGTTCAAATGTAGTTCAAAAACATGATTAGAATGGAAGGGTTAGACCATTAGGACCACCATCTAGGGCTGGACATGGGGATCTCAAATTTTGATGCAACAAACTACAAATAGGTTTTGATCACCACATCATGAAAACCATAATGAACATAATGAGGTTTTATTAGAAGAAAATTCAAATGATGTCCCTTAGCCATTGAACTTGAAGTGATGATATCATATCTTATCCAACCCAATCAATGTGTTTCACAATTATATCATGAAAAAAAAAAACCAACAAGGCCACCAAGGGGGTTTTAGGGTTGGGAATGATGCAACCATATCAAGAAGATAATGATGGTCAAAAAAAGGATTTGGAGCATTCAGACCAATCACTTAAGCTAAAGGTTTGCATTTAGAACCTAAGCACCCAAAATCATAACAATTTTGACCCCCACCATCATTATATCCATAATCAAGACCACTAAGAATATTAATATCAACTAAAGGAGATATGGGCAATTGTAATGTTGAAAAGTCTAAAAATTTACATAATGAAAGGTCATATACAAATGTCAAGTTTCAGTATCATTTAGTGAATTTCATGTGTCATTGGCCATGATGTAATATTGTAGGCATTTTAATTTAAAATTCAATTGGGTTTTAAGAGAAAGCCTTGGAAGACCTTGTATAGCAATTATGTGACAATAAGAGGCATTGTTAAATTTGACAATTTCTAAGGCTTGCCATGTCGAAGTTTTGCCATAACCTTGAACCAAGTTTTGTTTACTCAATGAAGATGCCACAACATGGACATGTCCATGGGCAACCAAGTGAATATATGTTTAGCAACAAAGTCATCCATCAAAGGGGGTAGTAAAAGGCCATGGCTTTCACATAAAATCTCTTGGACCTTAGGCTTTACAAGTTCTGGTGTTTTGGAGGTTTCAAGCCATGGTCAATGGGTTCTAGGGCGAAGAATGCTCATGAAATGCAAGTTTTGAAAGATCCAAATCTTGAAATTTCTTTAGTGATTGGGCAAGCCATGAAGAGGTTAAGGTTTGTAGAAGTTTTTAAAGTTTGAGAACAAACACACAAACCAAATGAGCAAACACCAAAAATGACCATAATGAGAACAAAAATGTCTACCATAGAATTGTCTTTTGGGCTATAATCGTAAAAAACTTCATCCTCATCATAACTACTCGATACAAGGATCATGGTTGCATCTAAAACTATGCCTCACTTGGAAAAAATGTTGAGGTCAAATTGTTGGTGTTCTTGTTACAAAGTCAAATGTAGGATGGACAATCAACGATGCAAACACATTTCTTCCACTATGCACTTATCTGTGGATGTTTACGATGCAACTTCCTTCCTTTGGCACCTATTTCCATAATATTAAACCCCTTCCCCCAAGCAATTTCCCTCCCTCGGTGCATGTTTCCGCAATGTGAAACCCTTTCTCCAAGCAGTTTCCCTCCTTTGGCACTTGTTTCCACAATGCTAAATGCCTTCTCCAAGCAGCTTCCCTCCCCAGGAACCTATTTTCACAATGCTCAACCCCTTTTCCAGCCGGTGTTCTTTCTCTACACTTGTTTGCGTAATGTTAAACCCTTCGACTTCAAAGAACCCTTAAGAAACATAAGCAAAAGAACGGGTTGAGAACTAGATGCACTAGGTAAAGCAACTTGACATGAAATTAATTTCATGCTGAGTTAATGACGAAAAACCAGTTTCACCCCCCCCTCAAGGCCCTTTGTAATGTTTTGGTGCCAAGTTGGACATTACAACCCATAAATCCGGCAAACACGAGCTTCTGGTGCTGAGTTTGCTGGACTTTACAAATAACTTTAATGACTCTGCCTTTTATTGCATGTTCAAACCAGTGTTGAATGGGTACTCAGTTTGGAGGGTTAGAATCATTGGTCTTGGTTCTAGAACCAAAAACTATCAATAGAGCATAACTGTACTTGTGATCATTGAATTATGTTCAGTCATGAAGCTAACCCTCATGTTCACCATACATATGAAACTTAATGACATGTAAAAAATTTGCATGAAATCAACCAAACATATGTAATTTTCCATGTGCATGAAAGGTGATAACATGGATGAAAATGAACCTTAATGATGAAATAGTAATATGTAAGTACGAAATAAACACATATTGATGACCTGGAACTTTTTTACCACATGGATGAGAGTGAAACTCATGATTGAATTGACCAAAAGATGAAAGTGATGTTCATCTACATGGACAAATTCCATCAACAATCAATTAGCATTTGGTCAGTTTCATCAATTAAAATAATCAAATTTTATCCATACATTAGGGTTTGATTTGTGTAATCCATATGGTCCTATTTCCTCCATGTCATTTATCTCATTTGTTGTCAATTTTTACTTCATACTTTCATCCATGTGTTCCAATTGAATACATGATAATGTCCCATGTGTCAATATCATTCATGTCATGAGATGTGACCATATAGTCAATTTCATTCATGTCATCAAGTGCACCTCTTGCACCCATATCACATATGTAATCAATATCATGAAGGTCATAAATTAAATCCATGTTGTTCAATAATCATCATTGGCCATGACATTCCATGTGGTGAATTTCATCCATGTCTATTTTGTCCCAAATACATTTGCATGTTTGCATTTCATTCGTGCCAATAAAATGGTTCAAGTTCATCCATGTTTTTAAATTGAATTGGTGAAATTAGATGCAGGAATTTTTAAAACTTCAATGGTGATCCATAAGTGCTCACCACCAAGGAGAGTGGGTAGGCTGGTCAACTGGGCGGGGGTCATCACTTGTGGTCATCGGTGAATATCATGTGCTATTATGGACTGATTTTGTGGGGGTTTTTTATTTTAATAGGTAAGGAGAGGCAAATGATTTGATATTCCACTCATTTCAAAAATCTACTCTACGGATATGCATCACATTTTATTTTGTTCAATTTTTGTTTTGTTGCATTTAAAATTTTGTGTTAATGAATACAAATTGTTATGTATAACATAAATGAGGTAATCTAAAATAAACTATGTTCAAAACTAAGTAGAATTAAATATGTAACATTATGGAATGGACATTGTGTATTCTCTACATGTATTCATAAAGATTTTATGTTATTTTATGAAAATTCAAATGTATGAATAGATTGCATGTTTGTATTCTTTCTAAGCATAAATTTCGATCAACAAAGACTTCAATTACCAATCAATATATATATTTAAAAATTAATGTGCATTGAATTTCACATTTTCAACCTGAAAAATATGACGACTTCAACACATAGAAAGGTTTTTTGTGAAAAACGTAGCCCTAATTTGCCAGATTTGGGATTTTAAAAAAAAGTTCCCAAATTTTTTAAATAGATTCCAAGCTTTCAATAGTTGATAGATTGTTATCAAGTTTTCCCACCTCCAAGTGGATGATCCATTAACGGGATGTCATTCATCATTAGCTTTTTGGCATTCCAAAAAGTTCATGTTTGTCAGTATCCCTCTTGTCTTCTTCAATAAGGCATCTTTGCCTTCTCAGATGGCATCTTGGCAATTTCTACCATAAATGGTAATTTTCTCATCATCTCAATCATGTGAGCCTCGGGTAGGCTTTTCCTTCTAAGATAGCATCTTGGCAATTTCTACCATAAATGGCAATTTTTTCATCATCTCCATCATGTGAGCCTCGGGTAGGCTTTTCCTTCTAATGTTTTTGAGCATTTATGGGCCTCCATTATAAAGTCTTTTTAAGACATATTTTTTGTACACTTCTCTTTTCAAACTACGCATAAATATTCAAATGTATTTTTATCTTTGTGAAAGCAACTTGGATGCAAAATCCAACCCAAAATATCTTATATTTTTAGGGTTATTTAGTTTTGTAGAATTGTCCCAACAAACTTATAAATGTTATTTCCTACTCTTCTATTATTATTGTGATTCATAATTAATTAATGATAGTATTATTAGTTATTCATGATAAAAACCATGTTTAATATTTTTTTCATTTCTGATGACCATCTTTTGTTTGGGAAACATAATAAAATATCGATACAAGCTTTGGACAATTGGAACATGGTTATGGTATCTATTCAAAGGGAATTGATTTCTTGTCACCAAATATCTCTTTATGTTTTATTCATACGAGTGAGGGCAACCCGTGGCTACGCCACTCCAGCCACCCGTGGCACCTCGCTCGGCCCCCCGCAGCGGCTGCCTTGGCCTATTTTTTCAAAGAACAAGAAGTAGGCGGTTCTTAGGGTCTGAAATATTTAAAGGACCTGAACCGGTGGTTCTTTAAAGACTCAAAAACACCACCCAACACTGAACCGGACCTGTGTTTGGCTGTCGGTTCTTCTTCAATATGTCCGAAACCGAGAACAGGAACAGACCCCCGTTGGTTATCAGGTCGGTTCTCAGGATTCATAACAGCCGTTCTCCCAAACAAATCAAAGACGGCTGTTATGAATCCCTAAAAAAACAAATTCAGTGTTGGTGAATAAAAGAGTGCACGTGTATAGGGTCTAGGTCAAGGCCCTAGAGAAATAATTTAATTTTTAAAATTAATTTAAAAAAAAACAAATTCAGTGTTGGTGAGTACAAGAGTGCATCCTCGTTTCAGGACCCTAACGACGGGTTTTCTCTCTGAGGACCTCGTTTCAAGTCCCCAACGATGGGTTTTCTTTCTGCGAACCTCATTTCAGGTCTGTTTCGAGGTCTGGACTGGGTACTGAGAATCTCGATTCAAGTCCTTTATCGAGGATTCTAGCCACCTTAGTTCACGTCCTCGAAGCTGTCAATTGGGTAATAACTGTCACAGAGATCGAAATTCCCAAATCAAGAAATTCCTCAACTTACCCGGGCCCCCCCCCCTTCTACAAAGCACACTGTGTCTGGACAGTGCTTGGAAAAAATTTCCAGGCACTGCCCGGACAGACAGACAAACAGACACCACTGTAGCTTTAATATATAAGATTACATGTTTTGGTCTTGCACCCAGCTTGTTTCGTAATCCTCCTCCATGATCCATATGTCCTTAACTCCAAAATTCCCATTTCTTAATATGTTTGGTTCTGAACTTTTGCTACGCACTACATTCTTAAGGTGTTAAACAACCAAAACCATCTCAGTATATGTTTACATGTGCATGTTTTAATACATAATAAAGTTATCAATAAAGTCAGGCAATTAGGAGGCGAGAATGGCCACTTTTGGCATAATAGTAAGGCATCAAATGTGTAACCGGGAATGAATTAACTGGGACCCAAACTAGTTTTTCCACCAATTTTGGTGGTAAACTGAGTTTCATCCCCTCTTTCTTTTTTCTTGAAGGCCTCCATCGTTGCTACATATATTTTTGCCACTCCTACCTGTACAACATTACTCTCGAACCTTGTGCATTAAATGCTGAGTTTCAACATTTCATCCAAAGATTTAATAAGATTTTCTTACTTTGGCGATACCACTGAAAGAGAGGATAGGGGGCCAAGGGTGAAAGAGAGTGACTTTATGGGTAAGTTTACTATCTTAAATCAGACCTTGGAATCAAATATTTGCAATCCTTATTAACTTTCATTAATTTCATTGTATTCTTTTTGGTCTTCATTATGACCAACCACTTGGCCATTAAAGATCCTTGCCCAAAATCCTCACAAATCTTTGAACTATGACAATTGGCATATTGTCCCTACATACTGAACTATAAATCAAATAAGATGTCCTTGCCTGCAAATTCCTGCTTTCATATTATATTTGCTATGGATTAAGTTCTTGCAGGCATTTTTGCTGGACCCTATTTCTGGAACCTTCTTGTTGTTTTTATTTCGTCAACGCTTTCCATTCAACTCCAGTGCAAAATCCACCTCAAGATTCTTAGATTTTCACATTGCCATCAACCTCATTTGCTGCAATTATGGGTGTTTGTAGACTATGTGTTTTAGAACAATATTCATCATTGGATGCTCATAGCTCCTTCACAAATGCCATTATGCTCGGATTTTTCAAATTATGTTTCATTTTTATCCATTGCCTTGTTTTCCAAAGCTCAAAGCAAATTTTCATGTAGAAGGAAAGTTTGAACTCACCATCTTAATTGATGATTTAAGAGTTTCTCATGTGACAAAAAAATGTTTTTGTGCCATGTTTGGGTTCTGACTTGGTTATGTGCATGTCTCCAAAGATGTTGCTTATGCTACAATTATGAATTCCATATATCAAGTTCCTTTCTCTAAAACACACAAATTGCATTAGATGGTCAATATTGGCAAGTATAGGATTATTGGCAAGAACTTCCAAAAACATTTCCATGATACCATCCTCACAATAGGGACTACTACATTTATTGCTAACAAAACCTCACATGGTATCAAGGTGAAGCAAAAATTGAATGATTAAACTAGAAAGGAGGAATCATCTTTGCCAAATTTAAAATCAACATTTATTGATTTGTGTGATTCTTTTGACAAACATGGGATGTTGCCTCCTTTGCATAATACATGTCAATCTTCCCCTATGCCTTGGCTTTCCACCTCTCAAAATGGGAATGAATTTTTCATTGAAATGTCAACTCCACATACTTCATCAAATTATTACATTAGTATAACATGTGTCTCAATAAACACCACATATTTTATATTGTAAAGGATGAAACCACAAAATTAACCTCACACACGTCATGGGCCATGGTCTATTATTGTAGAAAAAATCATATTTTGTTATTTAATGATGAATAATAGTAGACACAAGAACAACTACTAAGAATTGCATCCAAGTTCAACATACAAAATGTGGATGACAATTATTGTTGCAACAATTATCTTCTTCATATAGGTCATAAGTGCAAGTGGTAAATTGGACATAATGTAAAAGTTTAATCACTGATGTCTTTTTGGCAGTTATAACATCAAGTTCATTTATGTAAACCCCTCTCCTTCCAATTTCGTTGCCCTTTGAAAACACCTTTTTGTGCGTTGATTCAATCAAAACAAAAATTGGAAGTTGGGGCACTTTGTTTTTTGCATTATTAAATTGTGTGAAAAGTCGACATATTAACTTTGAATGGTTGTACAACAAGATTCGAAAGTAAAACTTTGAGATAGGATTTTATTTTGTCGATTTTTCTTGTAAAAAAAACCTACAAAACAATGTAGTTTTCATTTGGTTCCACATTTTGAGCAAATCCACCAAATGTTATTGTGATTCAACTATGCTTGTTCATCTTTTGGGAAATTCATAAAACATTTCCTATTGATGATGTTTGAACTTGTTGTAAGAGACATAACCATTTACACAATGAATTTCTTATTTTTTATTATCCTTTTGCTCAAATATCTAATATTTTGACATTTATTGTTGATGGTTACACAATGCAAAAATGAAAGAATTAAAACTTTGTGTTTGTGGGAGGTTTCATTGTAGCATATATTGTTTTGTCAATTTAAGAAAATTAAGAAGACTCAACAAGTGCAAAGTTTGTGTTCAAACATGAAACCAAATGAACGGCTAAAGGAGAATGTGAAAGAAGTAGGTATGCTAAAGGATAATGGGAAAGGGGAAGGGTTGTCGAACAAGCAAAATATCAATCAATGGTGCCCCTATTGTTAATACAAAACAAAATGTTGCACAAAAAGACTCAAGGAAGACAAGGTTGGATGAATTAAAAACAAGGGCTATGAAGTCTCACATGTTACGCTCTAACAAGATTCCAATTCCCCCCATATCCCTAACACCCGAACAACAATATTTTGAAAATAAGTAAGTGGGGTTCAATTCAACATGCAAGGTCCTCGTTGTAAAATTAATGTTTATTTTCATTTTTGTAAGAATATTGGTCCTCTAAGACATCATGTATTGAGTACCCATAAAAATCTCATAGTTCATTATACTATAATGTATGAATTTGGGTTTATATCCAAGCCTAGGGGTTAAATCTATCTATGATCAAACAATTGTTTGAAACAAAAGAGTAATTAACCTACTTTCATTTCTTCAAAGTAATTTTGAGCTCTTCAATTCCTATTAACAATCACTGCTAATAGTCAAATGTGTGTGAACATATGTTCTCCTTTGAAAATTCAAAAGCTCTACCTAATACAATTATTTAGAGGGAACTTTTTAAAAGAATGAACACAAATAATATACTAAAACCTTGTACATTAGTATGAGGTTCATAAGTTGCAAGGTATAAAACTTATACATAAATGTCAGGGTTTACACATCCTTAAGTTGTTAGAATAAAAGGAACGTGTCAAAAGTTCCAAATTCCTATTAAAAATTCATTGTGTTTTATGCGTCTTTTGCATGGGCCACATATTAACAACATGCAAAATTTAAGTACTAGTTCATTAAGGCAATTCTTCAATACAATTCAAGGGACCAATTCAAATAATTACATTAGTCATGTTTTTCTCAAGTTAATACACCAAGGAACAAGACTATTATGCAAACCCAAGTGATATTTGGACATAACTATTTTAATCCTTGTCCATATACTAACATGGCTAAATATTAAACTTGAAAGTTCAATAATATGACAACAACATTCTCATAAAAGATATGGGGAACTAAACTCCATGGTTTTTCTTTATATGAACTTTTCATATTTTGTTGCATAACCTAACACATTTGTTCTTTTGCATGTATGTGATAGCAAAATTCCAAACCCAAAAAATCCAAAAGTGTTTTTTGATATCAACATAGGGGGCCAAGCTATAGGCAAGATTATTATGGAGTTATATAAGGATAGCACACCCAAGAGTGCAGAAAATTTTCGTGCACTTTACACAGGTGAAAAAGTAACAAAATCAGGAACACAACTCCACTACAAGAACACAAAATTTCATCGGATCATCCCAAAATTCATGTGCCAAGGAGGTGATCTCAATGTTGCAAAAGATAATAGTGATGGAATATCCATCTTTGGTCAATCATTTGAAGACGAAAACTTTATTAGGAAACACTTGGGGTCGGGCATCTTATCAATGGCAAACTCTAGCCCAAACATTAATGGGTCACAATTTTTCTTGTGTTTGGTGGCCACTCCATGGTTGGACAACAAGCATGTTGTGTTTGGGCAAGTGCATGAAGGATATAATGTGTTGAAAGCCATGGAGGCTGTTGGTTCCAAGAGTGGAGATGTCAAAAAATCTGTTATTATTATTGATTGTGGTCAAATTACTTGAAGGGTATAAAAAGAACATTTATTCAATATACATTAAATGTGATATGTGACATAACATGGAGGGAAATATATAGTTGCATGAAGTTAAAGATGAGGGATCTTGAGCGTTAACATATGATTTTCTTCACATCTTGGCCAAAATACCATGTTCTTGAGGTTTTATTTGTTCCATAATATGTGAAATAACATGGAAGGAAGTAGATGCATGGAATTGCACATGAAAGTTTGTTGAAATTCAAGATATGTTCTACTTTGCATGTTGGTTAAAATATCAAACCCAACAAGAAACCCTATCATAATGAATTCAAAAATTTGATATGAATTCATCACAACATATCTACAACCAAAAATTTGTGTGTGTAGATATAAGATTTACATGAAGGTATAATAAATTTAATCAAAAGTTAATAAAAGAATTTTGTTTTCAATTATTCTTTTGCATAAGGATATATATATATATATTCATTTTTAATTAAATAGTAAATTTGGAGCTTATTTTATTTAGAAATCAATGAAGGATACATTTTAACATTTGGATTAATTTATTGCTAGTCCTTGTGAAACCCACATGGTCATCAAGACTCCACTTATCCAATGTCTAATAGGTTACCCATTCCACAAATCATTTTGTTCGAAACATGCATCCATCTATAAGCAGTAGGCTATGTAATGCATGTATTATTGATCATAATCATGATCAATTGATGTAATAAATTAATTATAATATATTTAGGATGTTGTTGGGGGTACCACCTTATTAATATGGAATCAAATCTTGATTCATGCATATGAATTTAAGTGTTGGTTATGTAGAAATGTATGTCTAACTACTACTTCATTTATGTGACTAGGTCAAGTTTCAATATTTACTTTTGCATCAAGTAAAAAAATGTTCATGGTATATCATAATAGCTTCATGATCAATAGTTTTGATTAAATGTGAACTAAATTATGCTAATCAAATCTTTCATTTTTTTTTTGTGAAGTTTAAAATTATGGCACTTCAACCAAATAGTGATATGTTTGAAACTCAAAAATTGGTAGGAGCTTCAAACTACATTGTTTGGCAATTTAGAATTAAAAATATTTTGCAAATGGATTTTTTTTGAAATTGGTTGAGATTGATGCAATTATTTTTGTTAGACCAATCTAGAAGGTAGTCTTGTTATTCAAGTTAATCAAACAATAACATTTGACTCATTTAGGCAAAAAAATGGCATTAGCAATCATCAACTTATTTATAGGTGATTCATTGGTTGTTCACATCATTAATGTGATAGAACCATTAGTTTATTGGAAACTTCTATATAACATAACATGTTCAAGAAAACAACAACACGACAAGGAGAATTCTTTTGAAAAACAAATTAGTTTTCACCTAGAAGAAGACAAATTGATTAGTGACTACCTCAATTAGATACAAGGGCTATATATATATATATATCAATTAACCAACATTAGCATGATAATGGTAGGTGGTGAATTGATCACTCAAATTTTGTCCACATTTTTAGATAGCTGGGAAGTCCTTGCTAGTAGTCTAACATACATAATTCCAATTCTTTATTTTATTGAATTGATAACAATGATGTTTTAAGACAAGTTGCATCGTCAAATTAAAGACACTCACAAAGTCTAGCATGAAGGTCTAAATGTTAATCATTATAACAAATGAAACAATCAATGCTCATAAAAGCCCTATGGGCATTTCCATGGTAATTGTAGCAAAGGCCCAAAGCCAACACAATCCCAATGCAAATTTCTAGCTTGGTAGTTTGATGGAAATCAAAACACTCATCAAGATGGTCACATGGCAAATTAACAAAAAAATTGTGCAAGTAAATTATGTTGAAAAAGTAAGGTGGTTAATGAGGTGGTCAAAATGCATTGGACATAATAATTAAAAATGTAGCATCCAAGACAATCATCAAAGGGTAATTACAAGCTAGAGTGAACCAAAAACAACATGATAGGATTCCATAAAAGTACATTTTTGTAGTGTATTTTATTAATGACAAATGTGACATTGTTGTCCATGACTAAAACACATCTGATTTTGAAACATTGACCTAGGGCCACTATTTTGCTTATGTATATAATAATTTCATGAAAAAATAAAATAAAATCATTATCATGTCAAAACGAACTTTACAGAACTAGTGTTTATTGTGATTTTCAAAAGTCCATTAAACTACAGAAATCATGTTATGAAATTACTTGGAACCTTACATTTATGGTTCATCAAAATTTCATTGAATTTTGAGAAAAATATGAATTAATGTTGGGTCAAAACCTATAACTAAGAACCAAAATGATTACTTTGGAAAAGGATTGCATGTCTTTTTTCCTCAAATGTTTTTCTACATGCAAATGAATTTTTGAATGAAACTTTTTGTAACTTGTTTTTAAAAATATTTACATGTTCCCCAATGCATCATTTTTTTGGGTTAGCCATTATTGAATAAATATGAATGTTTTAAAGGTGTGTAGATTCCTTACAAATTCAATGTGTCATCTTGAAAAATGATCAAAATTTTAAATCATCACCAAAAATTAAATTTTCACATTTTTTAGTTTTATTATACTTTAAGCTATAATTTTTCTTCGTGCATCATGTACATTATAACCCATTTATATGTGGTAAAGGAATCTTGAAGCTTTAAAATTCTAAAGCAAATTTGAAACATTCTTTGAATTTTTGAAATCTTAGAATTCCACATTTTTAAAAGTATGAGTGCTTTTTGAGTGGATTAATATGTTCTTGTCATCTATATTTTTTTCAATGAAAGTCCTTCGATTATATGAGTCCTTTTGATCATCCTTTGCAAAATTGACTCCATTTGATGCAATAGGTGTACATTTTCAAACATCCTAAATTAAAACCAAAACTTAAAATTAGATCAAATGAACTTTTACTCTAAGTTCCTTAACATTCATATGAGGGAAAAACGTCTAACTTGCCATGATTATTATGATTTAAAATGGTAATAAAATAAATAAATGTTTGATTTTGACTGCTTATGTCTAACATCTGACATCTTTTTTGGCTCCTAGTTATGTGTTTTGACCTTATTGTTCATTTCTAGTTTTATAAATGACATCTCGGCATTTGAACTTGAAGGGGTGCAAAAAAAATTGCCCTTGTACATGATTTAATGGACACTCTAGTTTGCAATTACCCCAAAACAATTGGTGGGTAAACTCAAACTCTTGTTACAGAAGAACATGTGTTGTTCAACTTTGATGAGTCTATATATATATATATATATATATATATATATATATATA
>Ga0209611_10004054_pt1 | contig 25128 bp, 14 predicted proteins | sample S1TSphgellanicum_3_FD_187693 | JGI IMG/M metagenome (GOLD analysis project Ga0209611, IMG submission 187693) | Host-associated microbial communities from peat moss isolated from Minnesota, USA - S1T2_Fc - Sphagnum magellanicum MG (SPAdes) (version 2) | ecosystem: Host-associated > Plants > Peat...
TTTGTGTCTGTTTATTATTTTACAGATATTGCAATTCCTTAGGAGTTTAGATGTGCGGGCACTGAAAGGTAACCCATTGTAAAGCTTGCAAGGAAACATCATATTAAAGCAGTTGTAAAGGAAAATGTTTTGTTTACTGTCACTGCTATGTGAAACCTTATGTTGTGGAGTGTAGAAGATAGCAGTGAAACTTTCACATAGCTAGCAAAATCATAAGAAGAAATTCCCAACAATGTGAATAAAGAATTGCTACTTCTAATCACAGTTTTCTGGAGACACTAAGAACATCTGAAGCCACTTGATAGTGACAAAATGATCATTGTTTTGATTAATTGGTTGAAACAATTAACGGGTACCCACTAGTAAGAAGAAATACTTGAAGAGGGTGTCTTTCCTTCAACACATCACATAAATAACAATAAATAGTTGAAGAAGGTGTCTTTCCTTCATTTTATTTGCATTTCTCAAAGCATACTTGCTAGGTTCTCACTTTAAAATTTTGGGATATGTTTCACTTCCATTAATTACTTGCCTTTCAAATTGAATCAAACATTTAGGTTTACCTCCATTTCCATTCTAATTCAAAACTGCCATTATTCCAATGAATTTGTATTTGAACTTTGTTCCATATTATCACATGCGAAAAATCCATTCCAAATGCATACATTTTTTATGTTGGATATTAAGTGAAGTTCATGATGGAACATTTTGTTTTTCTAGTATTTTGCTTGCTTCACATTTGATCACAAAATACAAAATTTGCTAAAAAATCCAAGTTCATTGGACATCTATATTCTTCTATGTGAGATGACAAGTCACCAAATACAATTTTGTAGACAACCCTTAACATCAATAATGTTGAGTCCTCAACAATCAAGGATCACACATTGTAACCTTCACATCCTTGTTGATGCATGTGGTCACTGACATCTTTGCTACAACACATAACATGCCTCACTTCTTCCTTCAAAAGCACCTTTACACAACCCCAAAGTTGATATTTCCACAACTTGAATCAAAGTCAATTTCATAAATGTTTGTCCATTTTGACCAAGGATTACAAGCAGGTGATCACAAGGATTTTACATAATTATTAATTAAATTTGACATTTCCACATTGTCAAATCTTTACATAATTAAATGATCCAAACATTAACCTAATCCACCAATGTTTGTCAAATCTCAACATTTTTCCATAAAACATGCAACACCCTTCAACTTTGCCAAAGTTAACTTTGGACATACAACTTTAGCACTCTTGCAAAATTTTAATTAAACTCTTGTAATTTTTTTTTGAATTGTCAAGGGAGTGGGCCCTACCAAAAAAAGAATTCTAGCCAAAAAAAAACTAGTACATACATTAAAAAAAATTAGAACACAATACAATAGCTATTGCAATTCAAATGGTAGAAATCCATGAGCTATATGGTACAAATGTATAGCAACAATATATAATGAGTATCTCAATCTAGACCACCACCATTCATTTATTCATGAATGTGCTTAAAATATCACATGCAAAGTGAATGAATTGTAAATATGCGTAATGTAGATGTAACTATCTAGTTGTTTATCAAACATTGAAACATTACCTCATTGTATTTATTGAACATTTCTTTTTTATTCACTTTTTTTTTTTTCTTTCAATTTGCCACTTTCAATTGAAGGTTGAACATAGGCATGGTTTAAAATTGCTCTCAACATCCTCGAGAGCATTTTTAAAACTTCATCTATGGGGTAATTACAAATTAGTGTGGATCATTTTGGCACATTAGGAGTCCATTTTGATCAAATTTTAACATTAAACATTATGTCCCATAGCCATCACCTTCTTACCATCACATTTGAGAAACCAAAGTGAATTCTTTTCAACTAAAACAATATAGTTAAAATTCATTTACATTGTATAAAATACAATGAAAGGACAAGGTTGCAAAAGTTGTTAAAATTTATTTTCTGAAAAAGCTTCTTAAAATCAAGTAGTTTGCAACCCTTTAAAAGTCCATCATGTTTTTGTTGGGGGCCAATAACACCTTAAATCACAATTTTAACTAAATAATCATTCACATGAATTTTGCGGAATAAATCCATATGATCACTTCACAATGAAAATTAAGAGTCCATTTATGATTTTTATATGGACTATGATGTTTGATTTATGAAAATTTTTAAGTATTTCATTTGGTCTATTCAAATAATTTAATCATAATTCAATGAGGGGTCTATTAAATTAATATTTTACTTCAGAAAAATGAGTACCTTTTAAAATATTACAAATTAAATAATGTTGGAAACCATTTTAATCCATGGGCCCAACCACATTATTAGGAGCCACATGTGCCCCATTGGACCATTGTTTTATTCTTAAAATCTTTTTAATACATCTTTCAAAAAAACATTAATTTTCTAAAAATTATTAATATTATTACATTAAGGTGTATATTTTTAAAAATCCCAAAATATGTGATTAAAAAATATTTTCAAATTATGATTTTAGTGTCAAAACTATTTTTAAGCTGCTTTTATGTAGTTTGTTGAACAATGGTTACAAGAGGTTAAAAGTCCTTATTATTATTTTTCAATCATTAAATTGATTTCAAATTTTTATGATATGTACATAATTTATTCGCAATAAAATTTCATATATATATATATATATAATTTACAATTTAAAGTTCAAAAAATTAAGCAATGGTTACGACTGCTTTTGGTACATGCTAGTATGACTACACACCCATTGCAATATTGAAAAAAAAACCATGTGACATACATTTAGGAACACCATAGTCTATAGCTACCTTATGGTGTTTCCATATTCCATCTCCACGTGGTGTTATTTCCAAAAATTCCAAACTTGTTTTTTACATCTATAGATTGGATAGAATTTAAAGTAAGCAATTTGAAAACAATACTAATGCATAATCATGGGCAATTTACAACCATGTAACCATTAAAACACAACCTTCATTTGAAACAAAACATGGGGCTTCTCCATGTGGATTATAACACAAGAATGGTGAAACTAGCCCAAAGACTATAAATTTGAACAACCCCACCATTATATTGCAAGTCTTTTTGCAATTAATGGGTCAAATTTTTTATCTATTTAAACCTAATTCAACTCAACTATGTATTTTTTATTACTTGTCCACAAGGTAACATGAAAACATAAAAAATGATTACAATCATAAATACACTTGCCACAAAAGAATCCAAGATCCCCAAACTAGTCAATTAAACATGAACAATGTTTTGGCTCTAAGGAGCATAATCATACATGTTTAAACCTTGTTAAAAGAATATTGATTATATTAGATTAAATTATATATTGATTTGTAAGAATTGTTTGGCCATACACACCTATGTTTTACACAAATTTACATAAAATATTATAAAAGAAAAATTACACGCTAAACAAGTTGTACGCACCACATCAAAAGTCCAATTGCCAATAGAAACTGGTTTGTCACACTAGCTACATACCTTTCACAATAGCACACACATTTATGAAGAAATGGAAAAATGATGTTCATCTTTATGTGAACTTCACTTGTGGACAAATTGCCATACATAACAATTCATGAAAAGTCTTTTAAGGCACCTCTGTGATTATAAAACAACATTGCCCAATGCCAAACATTTTTTGGATCATATAACATGGCTAACAATAGTTGTTTCAAAAGGAAACAAGTTTGTTGTACATTAACCTTGATGGGTGAAAGGTTGTAAAATAAAAAGACCCCTAGTAAATATTAACCTTCCTAGGCTCTTTACACTTGAAGTGGTTTGTCACTAAAAACTATAAACCACCAAAAACTCAAATACGCAAGTATATTGAACTATCAATTGTTTTGACATCAATAAAAAGTTGCAATGAGTATAATCGCATTTGAACTAGAAAAATGCAAAAGATTATTGTCATAAACAACTTAATCTAGTCATATGTTTTCAATAAGACCAACAAAGGTTTAGTTACCTAATTCAAATTTTAAAAAATGCTACAATTAACATCTTGTTTAACACAACAAAAGAATCCTATCCAAAGTTAATGAAAAACATTCATGGCAACATATAACTAAAACAAACCTAATTACTAACAATTTTGTGCACCCTTATGTCAATGTATAACGTAAGTACCACCTATTAGTATATATAACATAATTGATGCATTCTAAGATTGCATGCACCAACAAATTTCAAGATTGCCATTGTGACGTATCTTACAAACCATTTTTAGATTTGTTTGAACACTCTCCTTTCAAAAAGTTAGTATGTCTTAGAGCTTTTGTGACACCTTGATCAAATATTGATATACGTCATGAGCTTGTTCTTGAAATTGTTGCACCCTACCATGCCCACTTCATTAAATGTCATTATGTAAAACCCCACATGACAATCCACAAAGACTTTAACAAAAATTAGGACGAATTCATTTTACACTAATATTTTGGCTATTCTTTTTATCTTCCTTATTGATGGCAATTTGTAGTTGCATCAAAACAACATGCACAACACAAATGGAGAAGAGGGAAGTATGAGTGTACCCGTCTAATGGGTTCATAATTCTTGGAAAATAGGCACCAAAGCTAATTTTATTGATTTGGTGTTTGACATTGAAGCTATCATTTCCAAATGTAAGAAGATCATGGACATGCATATTTGATTGTTGGAGCAATTTTCTTGGTGCAAAATGGAAGTTGCATGCCACCTTGTTCACTTCCAAAGAACATATTGCAACCTTCCTTATCCTCCTATTTTATAAAAAGCCTTCTATTTTGCACTACCATGTTGTCCACAAGGCCCCAACACAATCCAAAATTTCATATCCTCAACTTGGGGAAAATGATGAACACACCACTAGTATGATGATAACATTGTCATTTAGAATTGATAAAGATCCCACAAATAAGGTGACCTACAAAATGATGATAATAAAGTAGAATAACATCGTGTTAACTGAAAAACATTCAAGTTTATCTTCAAGCTTCTAACTTGTTTACATGTGAACATTTTAGAATGAAAACACTCACAACAATATGCAAGGTTAGAGCCCTTAGGAATCATTGTGACTAGTTGATTGAATGACCAATTATAATAACATTTTATCCTATAATGGCATTTGGCATTCACTTGACAACATAGAGGACCACCTGCAAAATAGGGATGAAACTTGAACATTAAGCTTGTAGCGTGTGTATCCAAAGAAATCAAGGCCTTTTTGTTAATGAGGTCAAGGTTGGTCAAAGCCTGACCTTTTTTATGATACTCTTTTTTGAAATCTTCATATGAGTTGTAAGATTCATCATGAACTTCCACCCATCCATCCTAACCAAAATGTTTGTTGTTTATTCCTACTTTGTCCACCACATAATTCTTTGATTCAAATAAAAATTAACTCACCAAATAGGAGTAGGGAGAAAGAGATGCACAAAAAAACAAACAAAAAAAAGTCCAATATCACAATTGACTAAGGGGTTGTAGAACCCATTATTCTAACATTGAAATAAAAGTTGTGATATGTTTCAATATGTTCAAGCCTTCCACCATGCTTTTGTAATGGTTTCTCAATTTGCATCCCAATTCAACCAACATATAAATACATTGATGATCACAAGATTACAAAACACATCTAAGCACAAATTGTTGTGGAGATGTTTTTTTTATCATAAATTTTTTTATCCAAATCATTCCTCACCTCCACATTTTTTGAATCATGGCATGTATGTGTTGTGAAAGGAAAACCAATAAGTAACAATAGTATGGTTGAAGGAAAACACCATGAAAATAATGTTCAATGCATGTATAGCACAAAGCATAATCTTTCTATTGATTAATGAAATTTGGTTTGGGATCATCAAGCACCTAACTATTTGAATCCAACCTCTTTTTATAAATGTTATGCTTTCTACATAGTTCAATAAGGACCCATAAACCATCTAATATAAGAAATGCAGTTTTAAAAATTGTAACCTAAAGTCCATTTAATGATAATATTGACATTTATAGAAACAACAACACAATATATGGGCAATAGATAGAAAAACAATTGCATTCAAAATTCATGAACTTGATATTGAAGAGGAAAAAATAACAATGAAATGACAAAAGGTACAAAACAATGCACCATGTCAAGGTTGTTATTCATCATCAATGTTCATGGCATTTAAATTCACAACTAAACATGTTAATAATGTTAAAAATATCACATCATAAACCTACACTCAACAACATATCCACAACCCCAAAGAATTAATTCTCAACTTGAATCATCCACAACCTTCAATAAATTTTTTTTCTAAAAATTGAATCAGTAACACATGTTGTTCCATGCGCAAATTGGATTGGTAATATCAAAAACCTATAACACTATGAAAGTGTAACAATAATAATTGGAGATGTCACAAGTTGTTGAAGTTAGTCAAAAATCAATATTAGAAATGACATGTTGATTTGAAAAACCTTGTTTTGTGTAGTGTCCACCACCAACTCATTTGATGTGTCAACTCACAAAAACAACCTTCCAACACCAATGACTACAAAATTAAATAGGTATGTCTTGAACACATGCAACACCAATTCTAAAACATGTTAAATTTTGAAACAATATAGTCAAACTATAGGATTACAAAACACTCAAATTCAATTTCCACATGCCTACTGACGATGATATTTGTTCCATGTTGTTTCCTAGGCATCATCAAATTAAGTTTGATTTCTTAAGATTAAAAAACTTTCGACAAGATTGATTTTCGAATATTGTAAAACTTTTGACAAATCTATGATCTTCTTAAAAGTGAAAATAATTGCCTAGACACTTTTGACAATCCCTATCCATCAAGGTCCAAATTGAACAATAAAAAAATAAACAAATGGATTCAAAATAAACTTAGCCCAAATTTTCACAATATTTTCCTAGAATTGGGATTTTCCATGTGAAAACTTTGAAAGTCAATGTGGCTCAACATTAGAAATTCCAACCATGTACCAAATGCTTGAAATTTTAAAAATGATGAAATTGTGTTTTGCACAATGTTAATTGATTAGGAAATTATTTCTTTTATTATCCTTTATCCTTTCCTTGTCACATGTGCTATTATGCACAATAATGGCCCTTGGCATTCAAGTTCCATTCATATTCTAGTAATGGGATATTGGAAAAAATAAGGGAGTTCTGAACATGTGACACGTGTTATAAGGCTCACATGTTCATTGGACCATATTTTAGACCAAACTATGAATAGTTGTTGCATTTTTCATTGTTGTTGTGTGTTGTTTGGGTGTTTGAATTTGCTAGTTGAATAATGAAAGTATAAAATGGCATTCTCACTTAGTGTGTTCTCCTTGGTAAATCGATCTTGAGAACAAAAATAATTTATTAAACATTTGCTTTTGAGATGGTAAATAACACAAAAGTGACATGGAAGCCCTATTAACATGTAATGTTGATACAATGTTAATTCAAAATTATGTTTAATATCAAAACTTCAACAAAACACATATTTTCAAAATAATGTCATGTTACATAAAGTCACACAAATGAAGTGCATAAGTTAGTGGCCAGTTCACTCGTCCAACTTCTATTCCAACCTTCGCCATAATAATAAGAAACAAACAACATAGCTTTTTTATTCAATGCACAAGGAGGTGTGTTTTACGAAAGGTTTTGAATTAGAACCTCACACATTTTGGGTGAAAGCACAATCAAATATACATTTCATGATCCTTAGCAATAAAAATGTAAAATAATCATAAACTATGCCTTGACATATTAAATGAAAAAATATAATTTATTTCAATGATCAATATGAACATGTTTTAAAAATTTATGTTAATAATATTGAAGAATCACATGTTTAAAATATATTTAAATAAAATATAACAAATGCAACTATTCGATATCACTTTTTAATGTCATCAAGGTTTAAATCATGTGTTTCACAATCAATATGGCAATACATTGGTAGCTTTGGTACAAATTATATCTATTTAAAAATGTTGAAATTTTCAATTTTTTTCAAATAGTTTTTTTTTGGGGGAAGGAAAACAAAATAATCTTTTGAATTTTTTGAGAAGATTAGATTTTTTGAGATGGAATCTTTAAAATCAATTAATTAGTCAATATACATGTATTGAAGCCACCCATGTACTATGATATATACAATATGAGAATAATTATTTTACTTATAAATTCCTATTGCCCTTTTGACATGTTTTGACATTATTTTTTAGATTTTAGAAACATTTCTAAATCCCATTTCCATAATTGCATTCATAAGGTCTCATTTGGACAATACAAAGATTTCAAAATGTTAAAAAGGAATGCCATGAACCCAAAAATAAATAAATTAGCAATAATTTTATCCAATTCTTCATGCTTTTGAACATTTGAGTTCCAAATAATCTAGAAAGTAGAATGACCATTATTCATAGGTTTTTTTATCCATTTTATTTTCAAAGGCTTTTGTTGGCTTTTTTTTGGGGTGGGGTTTCTTTAGACTTTATAGTTTTTGAAGGTTTTTTTAATTTAAAAAAAGCATATTAAAGCACACCTCAATAATCTTGTTTCAAATCAATCCCCCCAAAAATGTTTAATTCACTTTTGCTACAAATGATGTCTTAAATTCCTTTGCAAACTTAGAATTTTTATAATTGACTATTTGGAAGTTTTTTTTCCCCCTTGTTTAAATTCGACCAAATTTTCTAATTTTTGGGAAAAAAAATTTCCAAATTTTTTATATCACATAATTGGAAGGAAAAAAAAACCTTTTTGAAATAGAGTTTTTTTTTTTTCCTTTTTTGTGCGTGTAGCAAAAGGTAACTAGATGGTTGATACATAGCAAAGGGCTTTTTTTCTTTTTTTTTACTACCTACTGACAACCTGCTTGTAGGTTGTTAGTAGGTAGGTTGGAAAAAAAGGAAACCGCAACTGAGCTAACCATCATGGTTAGCTAGGGAACTGAAACCCAACAGAAAACTGTTTACTGATCACTTACCATTCATCCAATCATTGAGTACCCAATCATCCATCCTCATTCAATGGATGAAAAGTACTCGTCTCCCACACCACGAACCTTCCTTACAGAAGCTTCGTGAACAAGACCGCATGATTTAGGGTTTGGTATCCTGCTGCGTCCTTCAAGAGCACGGGGTGTGTGCTCGAGTGCGCGTAGAGATTTTGCTCCCTAGTGCAGGATTTGCACCGATTTGCTGAAGATTTGTGCTCATAGAATTGTCCGAGGTTGCCGGATTTGCATCGATTTTCTCGAGAGCGTATCTAGATTTTTTTGTCACTGCAGGAGTTTTTATCGATTTTGCTCTAGATCGCTGAGAGAATTGTCCGAGGGTGCTGGATTTGGGCATCGATTTGGTCGAGAGCGCATATAGATTTCGCTCGGGAGTGGCAGGATTCTGCACCGATTTCGCTCGAGAGCGCTAAGAGATTTTTTTGAGGATACTGGATTTGCGTCGATTTGCTGCGTTTTCTTTTGGAGTCTGTGTTCGTTTTGAGGCGATTTGAGGGCGCTTTTGACACCAGGCAGGGACTTCAAAGAAACGAATCTGCCTGCGATCCCTTCACCGGTAAGAACTTGCAAAAAAGAAAACACACGCGTGCACGCACCTGTCCAGCTGCGTAATCGCTGGTTTTGTAGGAAGTTGCACTAGATTTAGTATCGGCAAGCGTGTGCATCTGTACTGATGTTTCCATGTTTTGTCATCTGGTTCGTGGATCTTGGGTTACAGGAGGAGGTGGGGGGATATGAATCTGAATTGTGAGAATTCTGGGCAGTATTGGTAGCGAGAGAGATTGTGCCGTGTTTAGAAAGACATACCTTGCTCGAGGTTTCTATTTTGTTTGATGGAGTTATCGTCGGTAGAAGGTTTTAGGCGTGATGATGACTGTTTCATGGTTCATGGTTCATGCTTTTGAAATTTGTGCAAATCTGGAAGTGGAATTTTTTTCCCCCCCCCAGGTACTTGTTGTTGAGGAAGGGAAGAAGTGCAACCAAAGAAGAGGAGACATGGAGGAATGGTGTGCAGTATGTGCAGAGCCATTAGAATGGGTAGCATATGGACCCTGTGGACACCGGGAGGTTTGCTTCACCTGTACTGCACGACTGCGCTTTGTGCTGGAAGATAAAAGATGCTGCATTTGCAAGCAAGATTGCCCTTGTGTTTTTGTCACTAAGGTCGTTTTTCTTTTTTCCCCAATCCCAATTTCTGTTCTGGCTCTGATGCATTTTTGCACTCGGAAGTATCTCTCATGATGATGACTGAGTAGGTAAGTAACTAAAATTATTAGGGTTTTCAATTCTTGCAGGCATTGGGTGACTACACAAAAGTACTTACAGACTTCAGTGTGCTGCAAGAACAACAACAACTGAACAGAAGCAGTGAAGAGAAGACTCAGAGCAAGTACTGGTATGAAAGTAATGTACAAGCGTTTTTTGATGATGAAGATCCTTTTCGAATTATCGAAGCCATGTGCAGGCTTTACTGCAGTGCCTGTGAAGGCATCATTTTGGCAGGGGAGTCTCTTCCCAAAGGTGGTGTTAAGAAGGGTCACATCTTCAAGAGCCTTGAATTGTTGCGAAGCCATCTTTTTGCAGCTCACAAGCTCATCATGTGTGAGCTATGCTTGAAGGGACGGAAGGTACAGCATCTTGTGCTTTTATCTGTTTGATAATTCTAGCATTACTGAGGCACACTGTGTGTTCCTCTGTTTTGTTTCTGGTATGACATTGCTCATCAAAATTTATAGTCTTTCTGCACTACTAGTGTTTTGAGTCTTGTGGGTCACAGTAGAGGTTTGGCTTGTACAGGTCTTTATTTGTGAGCAAAAGTTGTATACAAGAACACAACTGGAACAGCATTTAGTGAAGGGCGATTCAAAAGTGGATGGTACTCAAGAGGAGAGAGCTGGTTTTACTGGCCACCCCATGTGTGAATTCTGTAGAAAGCGTTTCTATGGAGAGAATGAACTGTATGCACACATGTCCACTGAGCATTATACTTGCCACTTTTGTCAGCGGTAACCTTACCTTGCCTCTTCTCTGACTACCTTGTGTTGTATAATTTGGCTTTTTCCTGTTATTTGTTTGGGAACCTTTGGAGCTGAGTGGAATGGTGTGCAGTATGGTGATGGATTTTCAAGCTGAGTAGAGTCAAGTTCTTTTCTGAGAAAATACTTCTGATGGGACTGGGTAAATGCATGAGTAAAGCTCAAGAAGAAAAGATAAGCATAATAGGCTAGTTTTCTTATGGTTGGGGATTTGGATCTGCAGGTCAAGGCCAGGCCACTTTGAGTACTACCGCAACTATGATGACTTGGAGGTAAGATTGCAAGTTTTCCTTCTCTAGTGACATGCCCTCTACTGGATTTTGACCTATAAAAAGCCTGTGTGGTTGTTGTAAGACAGTGACTGAGGGACTGAAGGTCTGCTACTCTGAATATTATGTTGTGAATAGCCGCATAATCTGTTTGCATCAGTGTCTGTACTTTTTTTTATCATCTCGAAGCTTTGGGTAGGGAAATGGATGATTCTGGGCAGATTGTCTTGACATACTTCTACCTTCAATTGTTTTCTGATCTGTCAACGGTGGTTCCAATTGTGGTTATGGGGTGGGAATTAGATGCATTTTCGCAATGATCATGAGCTTTGTGAGCACCCTGACTGTCTTGCCAAGAAATTTGTGGTCTTCGCAAATCAGGCAGATCTAAAGGTGAGCTTCAACTGAGTGTTCTGTGATGCTTCCACTCTGTCATGTTTTCACGAATGGTGTAGAGACATGCATTGCTTCATGAACTGCATTGATGCACACAGGAGTTCATAAATATAGCAGTACATCTGGGGAATTTTTTTAAAAATGGGTGTTTGTAGGGTTTCACTTCTGACACTTATGCTCGCAAAGGAGTCATACAATGTTTTCCATGGAAAGTTTGCCTGGTGGTGCTTCCTATTGCTTGTCTTAGCACAAAGGTAACCGCTCATGACTGATATATTTGCTGGTGTGGACATTTCTGAACCATTAGCATCATAATGCCACAACTCATGGAGGCAACATGTCACGCTCTCAGCGAAATGCTGCACTTCAGGTATGGTTCATGGTTCATGCAAACTATGTAATACACATTCGTTTTGTAGTCTAGGTTGAGCGTGAATTTCTTCAAAGATCTTGTCTGTCAATCAACTGGAAGCACTCTTAAATTAAATTTTAGGAGTTCTTTAAAGTTGGTCATCTTGGCAATCAGTGATGTCTGTTGTTCTTTATTGTTGGGAGTCGTATAGTACATGGTGTCACCTACCATTAGGAGCTGATGAAGTCAGGGGAGAGTCATGGCGGCTCATCACTGCTATTGATGATGAAGGTGATGATGGTCTGACACTTTGTTAGTGATGCTCAGAATGTTATGACTGTACTCATTCTTGTCATTTTAGTTTTAGTTTTGGTTGTACTGATAGAACAGTAACCTTCAAAGTGCTGTTGTGGAGTTTTCTGACTCAGAGGTATGTTGGACCTGCAGAAATCTGTGCCCATATGTCATTATGATTGATAGCCCTTTGTTGTCATGTCTTCAGATCCCAGTAAGCTTCCAATATCGAAGACCAGGTCAGGACTCTAGGGATGATGTTGGCGATCGTGGTCCAGCTTACCGGCGTGGAGGTCGAGACCGCGGTTCATTTCCTTCAAATGTGCGGGTTGTAGCTGATTCTCTGGATGCTGCCGTTCAGGGCAGTGTGGAATCTGCTCTCTTAGAAAGTGCAATTCGTGAATCAGCTGCTATGTCTGCGAGTATAGAGTCCACAGCTGTTGGATCAAGTGGTGGTGGAGAGGCTCTGGAGGCTGCCAATTCACTTTCTGTTTCTGATACCCAAGGTGAAGGTGGGGACGGAGGGATTGTGGTTTCGAGATATGCATCAGCAGTTTCAGGGTCTGGTCCTTCGTCACTGGCCAACAGTGCATTTCCACCCCTCCCAGGACTATCGCAGAATGTGCTCCCTAAAGCAAAGTTGCGCAATCAAGCCCCGGCATCAATGGCTGCTCTTCTAGGTGGGGGTGGAGGACGAGGAGGTATTCAAGTTTTGAACTTGGCAGCTTCAAGGCCTTCAACAGCAAAAGCTGATCAAGGGGTTTGGGGCAGTAATAATACTGGTAGCACAGATCGTGGGTCTATGGTCCAAGGAACAAGCACTCAAGCAAAGGGAAAATTGCAAGGGGTTGGTGCTTGGGCCAGCAGTAATGGTGGTAGCATACATCAGGGGACTTTGGTTGGAGGAGCAAGAAGTGAAGAAGAGGAGCCATTACAAGGAGTGAGTGCTGTGAGTGGTTCAGGGCCCCCACCAGGTGCTTACAGAAGTGCACCTGGTGGGGTAATTTCAAGTTCTGGTAGTGGTCGTGTGATTTCTCCATTGAGGACAGCAGATGATAGAGATGGAGCAGACAGTGAAGTTGAGCTCAGCATGGAAGAACTGCGTGCTGCCAACAAGGCCCTCATCAAGCGAATCCATGCAGGTCTAAAAGACAATGAGGAGCAGTTTGCTGATTTCAAGGATGTGTCTGACCAATTCAGGAAAGGGTCAATGAGTGCAAAAGACTACACTGGACACATCACACGGTTAGGACTTTTGCACATTGTGCCAGAGCTTGCTAGGCTATGCCCAGATCCAGTGAAGAGGAAGGAATTGCTGGAGGTACATAGAACTACCCTTGCTCTCAACGAGGCTTTTCCTCCAGGTTTGAGTAGTACAGCTTCTTCTTTGCAGAGGGGAAAGGGTGCAGTGGAACGTGGTCATAGCAAGGTCCTGGAAGGAGAAGCTGCTGTTAGACTTTCCACTTCATCACCCACTCAGGTGCCAGGGCAACTGACTACTGAGGATGTGGAAGTGCTTTCAAGAGATGGGTATCGCAGTTCAAGAGGAAAGTCAAAAGTTGAGCAAAGCAGCTTAAGTACTCATGGAACTGGGAAATGGGTGGTGGAAGATGGTCAGAGTAAAGCATCTCTCTTGCCACAAGTGTTGGTCAAAGCAAACCAGAGTTCATTGGGCTCAAGCAGCAACTCACTGCCTGGGTGGACATGTGCACATTGCACCTTATTTAACCAAAAAGGCAGTCTTGAATGTGCAGCGTGTGGTTCTATGGGTCCTGCAACAGCAACCATCACAAAGTCAAGCAAAGGGGCAGGCAGTACAGGGGATGATAAACGGAAGCAGAAAATCTCCAAATTCCAGCGGATGCGATTGGGTGATGGATCTGTTGCTGCAAGATTGGACAGTGCTACCACGATTCCCAAGGGAGGCCCTGCTGAGAATGGTAGTGGAGCTTGGAAAAATGGTGGTGGCCAGCGGTTGGTATCCCTGGTGCAAACAGAAGCTGTCACTGATGCTGCTTGGGACCACAAGTAAGTTACATGATGATCCAGCCTCTGAGGCAGGACTATTGTAACTTGTGAAAACTGCAAGCATGGACTCCTCTTTGGAAATTCCAGCCTTGGTCTACCTAAGACACTTCACTTCCTGAGAGAAACAGCAGAAGATTATGATGGTTTGTGAGGTCATCAATGTTCTTTTGGGTATGTGTATCCTGCTCTTCTGAATCCAGGTGAGAGTTGACAGCAGCTTTGCAAATAAGGACTGATGATCATTTAGGCATAGAGGTCGTATGAAGGTGTACGCTACCTGTATGCTTTGAGAATGGAAATGGCCATTCCAACAGTAGAAGTCAATATGCTTATTCTGTGTATCTACCTCATTTATACATTCAAGTTTCAGCACCATGCAAGTTTATGTACTACCTACAGATCTGGTTAACTGGTGACTTCCCCAGCTGTGGTTTGTGAAGTTGAATTCCAGCAATTCTTGTGTCTATGTTCTTCCTAAGACCTTGTATTCTAAGTTGCAGGAAAGGGTGTGGGAAATGATCCAAAGAAACACCATGGAGGCAATGATGGCGAAAATTTTGGTGGTGTGTAGCATGCCTTGATAGAGAATTGGGGAAAGCTCAGGCCATATTGGAAGCAGAAGAAATTAGAAGTGAAATGTGGCCTACACCATCACTTGACAAATCTCTGAAGCTTGTTGCTCGGTTACAAGTCAAAATGGAGCATTTGGAGTGAGTTAATTGTGTCAGCGACACCAAACACTCAAAAATTCTTGACCTGGCAGATTTTAGATTAGAGGTATATGGTATCCTCGTTGCAAAAAATAATCTGGATGCTTTTAGGTGGGGGCAAATTTGTGGTGTGTCATTGACCTTGCTCTACTTGTCACACACCAGAGTTTTGTGAAAGCAGGGTAATAGTGGTTTAGTGTCTTTTTGGACTGTGATACTGAAGACAGCCAGGAAAGGTGGGCAGAGTATATTTCTTTGACTCGCTGGTTGGTGCAGTTGGAAGGAGGGTTATCACAGTGGCTGCACTCTGAATTGAAAGCTTGTGAAAGCTCTGCACAGTGAAAGTTGCTACATGGTGTTCGACTTCTGATGCAATTCTTCAAATGGCAAGCAATAGCCATTATCGTTGTCCTATATATAGAACAGGCTCAATTCAGTACCCTAGAAGATTATATCACCAATCTTTTTTCCAGATCAAACAACTCAAAACCGCTTAGAAATTGCACTGGTATATTTTTGCACAAATATTCAGTGCAGAATCTTGTTTGTGAAAAAACTGAGTAAAAAAAAAATCTCTTTTGTCTTCTCTGCTGCTACCTTTTTTGTCCATAGAGAAGTTACAGGCAATAAAAAAATCACAGGAAGAGACTAGTCAAGATCAAATGAATGTCTTTCACAATATACTGCAAAATCAGATTCTGTAGAACATGTTTTTTCTGTGCACAAGGGCTGTTAGAGTGCATTAGAAAAATTCCAATTTCTCTGAGTAAGATTGTTTACCTTTTAAACTGAAAACCATGATCTCTAGGGGTCACTGCTGTCTCTTAACCAATGAACAATTACTCTTTTTTAATATTTGGCAGTGCACAACTGGACTTCAACAATTCCCACAGTAAATGGCACCCCGGCCAGAAAAAAACTGAATGGAGACTTAAAACCACTCCCACAGAAAAAAACCAGAGACAGAAATATAGAACACCATCAAAGAACCATTATCCTGACCCAAAAAAGCACATCTGTATGCAGCTGAAAGAGAAGGCACATCCTTAGAACCCTCATTCAAGACATTACTTTGTTCCTGGGCATATACACCAGTAATAAGAGATGGCCTACCACATATCCTCTGGTTCTCACAAATGCTAGAAAGCATAACTCAATAACCTCCCTTCAGGTCATTGACGACATCATATGGAATAGGTGTAACAGTCTGCAGTGTAGAAGCATCCAGGACAAAGCCACCTTTCGGTCCTGCAGGCTGCCGCTTGGTGCTAATCTTCTCACCCCGTTCCTTTGCCTCAGCCTTCAGCCTGTCATTAGTCTTCCGGCGCTCCAGAAAGTCCTCTCGACATCTTGATGGCTGGACATGCTCAATTCGCACATGAAGTCGCTTCTGAATGATCCTATGACCAACCTGGAAAGTTCCAAGTCCAACAGTCAGCAACGGATGTAATTGCCTCTGTCCTCATGAATCAGAAGCCATGTGGCAACTCACAGTTCATCGGAACAGGCAAAAACAGACGGTAAATTGGTAAAAATTTATCAGAGACGGCAAAAACAAACTGTGAATTGCACAAACAGACTGGAATCTCCCCTTGCATTTTCATCCCTCCACAACTGCATAACAATCCTGCTCCTGCAACCCTAGAACTTGCTGTCTTAATTGCAATTGAGAAGAAATACTTAAGAGTCTGTTCCAGACTCAATAACTCAAGCTTGTCTTGAGTGCAATCTTGAGGGTCTGTTCCAGACTCAACAACTCAAGCATCTCCCAGACCATGATTGCAATCTGCAAATGGTGAGCTAATTACCCTGAGATGATGGCTTGATGGCCCTCTCAACACGAGTGGGAGGAAATCCCACAACAACATGAACACAGTCATGAGAATCATTGGTCCTTAACAGTCCAATCATCATTCATGAATTTTGCAAAGTGACATTAAGTGAAATGCTTATAGCCCAGAATAACTAACTGGAATTTGCTATAAACAAACTGTAAGATTCATGTGCCATTGCAGGACAGGCCAATCAGTACTGATTGTATAAGTAAAGTCTAAAAGAGCAGAAGGAGCATACTCCAGCTACATTTAGAAAATTCCTACTGTAGTTTGGAACAGATGCATGTTGGCCAGGTTAACGAAACTGTGAGGAGGACACAAAGGAGACAGTGTTCTCTTTAGTTGCAATGAAACCTCAAAAAGCTTGAGAACAATTCTCCCACAAACAAGAAGCCACAGACCATAACCCATGTCATCTTCACTCAACTGCTCTTACAACCTCTGAAGTAAGCAGTAACAACAGTATAACTCTAGATATTCACTACCATATAGGACTGCAGAACTATTGACAGAGGCAGCACTGCTCGTAAACTTAGGTCTTGTTGCTTCGGTGCACAATATGACAAGATCTCTCCGACTACGAAACTGCTGTTTCTGACATGGATGGGAAGCCAAGAAACAGAGCTGAACACATATCTAGTCTTCATTAGAATGCCCAACAGAGGTTCCTGCACCTCAACCTAGACAAGACAGAATTCTTCCATTTGCACAACTTACATAAGACTTTGTCACAAACTCAACAACGATGAAGAAACCTCCCCAGGCCGACTACACTAACTGCCCACATGCTCCCAAGCAAAGAAACCTCTCCAGGTCGACAATACAAACTGCTGAGGTCCTCTAGAGCGAACCTCCCAGATCGACAACAAAAACTGTCGAGATCTTGTAGAGCAAAGGAACTTCCCAGGTTGACAACACAGACTGCCGAGATCACCTAGAGCAAAGGAACCTCCCCAGGTCGGCAACACCATCTGCTGAGATCGTCTAGAGCAAAGGAAACTCCCCAGGTCGACAACACAAACTGCCGAGATCTTCTCGAGCAAAGAAGACTCCCAGGTTGACAACAAAAACTGCCGAGATCCTCTAGAGCAAAGAAACCTCCCAGTTCGACAACACAAACTGCCGAGATCCTCTAGAGCAACATCTGCGGGGTTGAGAATTCTACACTGACCTGCTTGTTGATCACAACGCCGACGGCGCGCTTGGTCACATTCCAGACAATACCAGTGCGTCCGTGGTAGAACTTGTGAGGCATACCCTTGTGCACAGCGCCGTTCACCTTGATGTCCACATAGTCACCGATCTTGTAGTTGCGCAAATACGTGGTCAGGTGGATATATCCTTTGTGTCTGAAAGGGCGTGAGAACAAGTCCCTGGTCCGAGACCGCAAGCCATGACCGGCAGGCATGTCTACTACTACTCCCTTGCCTCGAACTCGTCCTAGTCCTCGTCCTCCTGTCTCCTCTCTCGCGACGGCGTTGCTGCTGCAAACCGCAAAGAGGAAGACGAATCTCGCGTATTCCTGGCTATTCAATGGGGGGAAAGGGTTTGTCCAGGAAATCGTGACCGGTCGATGAAGAATCTAACGGTGAAAGTCTGATAAAGACTAACCCTAAACCTAACCCTAACAATGTAGAGAGGGGGGTTCCTTCTGGTAAGCCTGTCCATTTGCGTCGTGCAGAAGACGAACGGCGTTTACGGAACGGTGTCTCCCTGCTGCTTTCTGCGTGATGCGAGTTCTATCGAGGTAAGCCTCAAGCTCTCAATCGAAGAATTTCTTGAGAATCGTTGAGAATGCAGGTGGTGATTCTTAGACAAAAAGCTGCGCGATCATTGACTGTATATATGCATAAGGTTTAGTTAGCGTGTTGCGTGTTGGATATAGTTTTGAAACTTGTGTGAGGAGCTTGAACTTGTTTGCATGTGTCAGGGCGAAAAGGATGCAAAGGACTGGACAAGTCAAGAGCAGCGTGGGAAGTAATTCATGTACTCTTCTGACCGCAACCTCGTTTGGTTGGCAGTCCACGATTGCTGCAAGGTGTGCATACTCTGCTTACAACTGCAAAGAGGCTTGAATTCAGTCGACGTACTATTGTTTGGAACATAATGTTGGAAGCACGGTATTGATAGATCAGTGCCTGAATTATGCAGATCAAACTCCTTATTATTAGTGTGGGCAAAGACTGGTTTTCAACTGGCTTGTGGGCACCCAGTCGTTAAATGCACAATTGCAAATAAGCATCGTCTTCATATGTGCCAAACTCTAGAATTTTCTGCGACTTGTTGAACAATGCTATGCCTCATTTCACACAATCCTATAACGGACTTACATAGGAGGGAGGCCCACGTGAAGGGGATTAAGATAGTCTGGAGTTTTTGATCCATGAGCTCCACTGGACCAGACCCTGGTACCCTGGACATAACGTTTGTAGCAACTTGCGTGTTCCTTAGGTTTGGAACCTGGATCTGGACATAAAGTTTGTAGCAACTTGTGTGGACCTTAGGTTTTGGAAGGGGGCTTGGAATGTGAATTTGGACATAAAGTTTGTAGCAACTTGTGTGGACCTTAGGTTTTGGAAGGGGGCTTGGAATGTGGATTTGGACATAAAGTTTGTAGCAACTTGTGTGGACCTCAGGTTTGGAACTGGGCTTGGAATGTGTATTTGGACATAAAGTTTGTAGCAACTCGTGTGGACCTTAGGTTTGGAACCAGACCTGGTTGGTACTTGGATCTGGAAGTTGTTTGTAGCAACTTGTGTGGACCTTAGGTTTGGAACCAGACTTGGAACCTGGATCTGAACATAAAGTTTGTAGCAACTTGTGTGCACTTAGGGTTGATGAAGGGCTCCCATTAGACTTCATGTTTTTAACCCTGTCTCTATATAGTCAAGGGTTGGAATATTAGTCTTGTTATATAGAGGGGGTTTTGAATAGGCTTGTGTGCAGTTATGAAGAAAAAATATTATGGCAACGGAATTGCTGGATTTGGTGGTCTGAAATGATTATATTTTAGTTATCTTGACTACCCAACAATTATGTGTAATAGGGTTTAATAGTTTTCTAAGAATTTGAGAGGAGCAATGGAAATGGTAGAAAGGGATCATTATTTTCAACCCTTAGTGTAATAGGGTTGTGTGTAAATGTTAATATTTTATTTTTTCAGGCCAATGGGATTGCTGGATTTGGTGGTCTGCATTTGTTTTTTTAGTTATCTTGAGTGAACTAACAATTCAATGTTTAATATGTATTTAAGGACAGGGTTCTTGCACATTCCTTGTGCACTGTTGTTCTATTGCATCATATGATCACCCAATTTCTCTCTCATTTTTTGAAATATTCAGTGGATGTGTTTTAATTATCATTTTATAGATTTTTTTTTCTCAAATATTGCGTCTGGTTTAAAATATCTAATCTTCCTTAAAACCTGGGCCAAATTTGCTCATCTTTTTCAGCAATTATGTAGCAAAATATCTATTTTTGGGGAAAAAAAAGTTTCTAAGGATTTGAAATTTGAGGAGAAACTCACCTACTTGTATTTTCAATCCCAAAAGAAAGAAAATTTTGGGCAAAGATTTCCCTTGCACCTAAAATACCTTAGAAAATTCCTTTGTATTTTTCATGGCCTTGTTGTCAATGAGCTACATATGTAAATGAAATAATAGTTTAAACTACATGAGGTCCATGCCATGATATCGATAACAACTTGGGCTTTGCTTTGTTCTGCACTACCATTGACAACCAATTGATCAATTGATGAAAAAAATGTTGCCCGAAATGCTACATTGACTCAAGATAGTACTAGGTTGGATGTTGTAGTTGGCAATCAAGAACAACAAATTAAACAATTCAAGGAGGAGCTGCAACAGGCAGTTAAGGAGAGGAATGAAGCACATGTGGTCACACTACAAGAAATTTGCAAATTAATGACCAGATTTACAATTAATTTGTAATTCTAAATGATAGATGCGACTTGTTACATTGTCTAATTGTTTTGGATAGGTCATAAGAATTTCAAAAGTCAAAGACAATATGTGGCACCTAGTTGAAAGGATCAATATGCAACTAACACCAACTTTCATCCATTTGACATGGCAAGGTTATTTGCAACTAGTTTTTACGACTAAAATGTGTAATTGCATATGTGTACACTACTACAAAATGTGAGTGTAATTCCCTAGTTCTTATTTAGTGATCCCCACTAATTTTCATTCAGTAGGATCAATGAATTCATTCAAAATCCAATGAAAACACTTAACAATGGACACATTTCTTGTTGTGCTATATGGCATGACCACTTGCAATTGAATTTATGACCAAAATGTGTAGCCACATATGACAATGAATTAGGATGTATGCAAGTGGCAAAAACTTTGTCAATTGGACATCGATAAAAATTGTCCACTAAATGATGTACATGTGGTAATAAATAATCATTTAAGTTTTTATAATAACAAATAATATAATCATGACAATTATCTAGTTTAAGCTAGGGTAAGTCAAGGTAGGCAACTTAGCATAAGCTAAATAAATGCATAGATATGTAGGTAGGTAATTAGGCTTAGGTAAATATGTAGGACCCAAGATTTATTTCATTAGTAGATGGGCCAATTGGCTGATTTCATATAGTTCATGCATTTTGAATGTTTAAAATGCAAACCATGAGTAATCCATTCTTTCACCTATTTATATATTTTACAAAATTGAACTTGTCAACAAATGATATGGGATAATAAAAAGGAACCACAACATTGTGTAACTCTAAGGTAGATAAATTGACCACCATACACTTAAAATTTAGAGGAAGTTGAATCCTCACACATTGTTCCTTTTTTTCTAATGTTCAAAAAACATTTGTAGCCTTCCACCTAACACTTCCAATGCCACAAAAAAACATTCAATTTGGTCGAGGAATGAGGAAGATGTGAATTGTTTTTTATAAGGGGGTTTTAAATGAAATTAAGTTTCATTTGAATGAAAATATTGAATGACATTTTCATGCTACTTAAATTGAATTGAATTTGATTAGTATTGAAAGAAATTTGAATTGAATTGAATTGAATTTTAATTCAATTTAACAATTGGATTAAAATTCATTTAAGGAGAAATGGGATGCAAATTGGTGGAAAAGGTATCGAAAATTTTCTTGTGCATATGTTGTTGGGAAAAAAAACCTCAAAAAGAAACAAATTTGAAAAGACACCTTTCCATGCTTCTTTTTTTGAAAATTGCTTAAGCAAATTCTAATTTTGAATTGTTCAAGTGATGATTTATGACAATGGAAACTAAACTTGTTTTACTTAAATTGGCTTTGATGAAACATTGTCATTGGATTTCTTTTATAATTTTAAACACAATTGCACTTGTGATTACCTCATTTACGTAAAATTTTCTTTACATAAGATCGAAAACTCAACTAAATCAAAATTGCATAGGAATATGATAAATTAAGATGATTATTTATTATGAAAAAGTTAAGATAGGTTTTTTTTTGTTTGGGTTTAATGTTCCCAAATTGTGGGGCCTTTCATCACATTTTTGGTATTGTTGGAATATCCTTGTCAAGGTGGTGTGCATAATGGTTATTTTGCAATTTGTAGACCAACAAAGTAAAACTTATGAAATTTAGAACAAATTTTTAAATTAGAAGGCAAATTGAAATGATTTTTTAACCAATCAATGCATCTTCATCATATTGGCCTTTCTATTTGTCCCTTCACACCCCAAATTTTAACACCTTTTCACATCTTAAGTTTAATAATTCAATAACAATGACATTTGAGTTCACATTGAGCAAAGTTTTTCACAATTGACTTTTTTACAAAATCATGTCTATTAGAACCTTGAAAATATTTTTTGAAAACTCGTATCCTATGAAGCTTTTAAAGATGATCCCACTTGGACCAATGGCACAAGGGTTCATTAGTGCTTTTGAAAAGATTTTCAATTTTTTTGAAATATTAAATCATTCCACTTCCCTTACCTACTTCTAGAACTCTAAATTCAGAATACATAATATTGAAAACTTAATTATAAGTTATTAGCATTTTAAATAGGCATGCTTGAAGAAAACCTACTTTTCACCTTAAGGTCCAAGCTACTTATACCATTGAAGTGTCTTAAACCCATGTGAAAGTGTAATCCTTGTTAAAAGGCATGGCCTAATAAATCCAAATTTCTATGTAATGGGAGTCATACCTATTTAAGTCTAACTTGGTATTCATGTCATACCCCTTGGGCTACTAATCCCCACACAATGGTATCCTTGTAGGGTAGGACTCCCTATACAAAAAAACTTATAAAAAATTTCATGGTGTAATTGAAAAATATGTTTTAAAAAGCTCACAAAAGGTAGGTTTCTTGAAAAAGGAAATGCCTATAAGAGGGAGCAATTTTTTTCAAAAATTCTTGCCTTTTTTTTTAAAACATTTTTTCCCATGATATTCAATGGATATCATGAGAAAGAATAAAATTCTTGAATTTTTTAATGTTGGGTAATGCCATCAGAGTGGGGTGTTCCCAAGGTAAACACCCCATTGGTTACACCTTTGAGTGGGAGCTTATTATGGGAATTTGAAGTAGAGTTGAAGGGTTGTTTATTTTGGGAACACACTACTTGAAAACATATATTTTGGAATAAAAGTTTAATGTTCAGTAGGAGCTCATAAAAGGGGGTTAAATAAGTCAATGGGAACTTAACAAAACATTTTTTCATCTTCCCCTAGGTTCTCCTTTCATTCGCTTCTCTATTCCCCTTCCATGCTCCTTTCCACTCTCATCTCCCCCCTCCCTAGACCATTTTTTTTACCTCCCTCTTCTTCCTCTCTTTGCTTTGCATCTATTTTGCAAAAATATCTTTTTGCTAGTCTTGTTTAGAAAGTATAAAACATTAAATTATAGTATTGTTCAAATTGTTTCAAATAGCAACTTCTTCATTGTCATGATGAAATTTTTTGGGATAATTTTCTCCAACTATGATGATGAATAGAATGAAGAATGTAAGCAATTTTCAATCCAAAACCGTCATTCAATTCTACTTTTAGCCCACATAATGTCTTGCCATGCATCTAGAGCACCATTTGTCTTTGAAAAACTTGAATAATAGAAAACTTTTACTACAAAATCTTTTGCTTGTTTTGAAGAGCAAAAATCTTGGACAATAAAGCCTTGATCAATAAAATCTTAAACAACATCATTTACAAACACCTTTATTTGAAATTCATGTACATCATAATTAAACATTTCTATGCACAATCAGACAAAGTTAATTTACAAAATTCATTATACCTAAATTTAGGGAAACACTAAGACCATATGTGTGCATCCATTTAAAAATCAAATGTTAAAAAAGAAAAATTAACATCTTGCTCACCCTCCAAATTGACACATTCATATTAAAAAAACTATCATTTGTGAGCTTCCTGATTGCCAGCTACACTGCCATTAAGCTTAAAGACATTATTCTTGCAAATATGTTAATTTCAAATCACACCTACTTTCCTACAATTTTTTGCTTATTTGAGCAACCCAATTATATTTCTACCAAATCCTATTGTTCTTTGCCCAACTTTTAGCATTTGTTTTAGACCATAAGCACTCTTGGGTGTACCTAATAGGAATGTCACACCTTCATTTTATTAAACTTGTTGAATTCTTAAAATGATAGGAAACATTTAAATGAGGCTTGTCATTAAATCAATAATTGTTTTTGGTGATTACACGAACTAGGTAGTATAGAATTTGAAACTTTAATGAACACTTAAGGGCATATGTTTTGGCATGCAATGGATAAACTTGAGAAAAATAAATGTATGATTATGAAGATGAAAACACACTATGGGGGGGGCAAAACTATTGTCACATTCTATTGTTTTTCAAGGTTCCCATGTTTGAATGTCAACCATGTCATTATTATGAAGGATTTTCACAATGTTTTTGCATATTATGATACATCAAAACCCCAAAAAGTCAAATGTTAAAAAAATTACACTTTTTAATTTCATATGATGTGATGTTATTGTGTATTTGTGCCCAAAAAAAAAATCACAATGTACTAAAAATGCAAATATATTCAAGAAATGGTTGAAATGATTTTTATTTTTTATGAAATTTGTAATATTTACTAAACATTGTGATTCCATATGATTGGGAATAAATTTGTGAGCCATGTAAAATTTTTGATAATGAT
>Ga0209611_10004055_pt1 | contig 25127 bp, 26 predicted proteins | sample S1TSphgellanicum_3_FD_187693 | JGI IMG/M metagenome (GOLD analysis project Ga0209611, IMG submission 187693) | Host-associated microbial communities from peat moss isolated from Minnesota, USA - S1T2_Fc - Sphagnum magellanicum MG (SPAdes) (version 2) | ecosystem: Host-associated > Plants > Peat...
CCTCTACCCCTCAAAGGGTTGTGAGCTAGGGAGCGTGCTCCGACTCCTCCTTATTCCGCTGCTTTCTACTTGGGCTCACATTTGAGTCCCTTGAGGAGTTGGGAGTGCGTCATTAATGATCCTTGTGCATGGTTGATGCCTTTCTCTTTCAAGAATGCCCATAAGCCATTCACATTCTATGATAAAATTTTCATGGTATTGTTTGAGGTTGTTGGGGGTGATGGCCTCATTAATGTAGGATTATAAGCCACCCAATGACGTTGTGGTTTTCATGGACCAAAATTGATCAAGGATAATTTTTTCCATTTTTCTTAGTAAAAGAAAATTGAAAAAAAACAAGTCCCATTTGCAACTATATTATAGTTGGAAAGGACATTTACTACTAAACATTACCTAATTACATTAAACAAGTTGCATTACACATTTAATTGCAAATGTGGATGAAGTCAATGGTCAAGGAATACTTCACCATCCGTATGTCTTCCATATAATGTTGTATGACATTTATGAATTATCATTAAAACAAACATTTAATTTAGTTAATCATCTAGATGTTAGGTTTAAGGTTTGTAATCCTATAATGTTTCACAAATAGGCTAAGTGAACTTTGGGGTTTAAGCATTAGTTGATTACCTAAAGTAAAAATGTTGGTTAGGGCCCAAATTTGGCAATCACAAATGCCACTTTAAAATCCTCAAGCATAAAACCAATACATTAAAATGAATTATCATTTACACACAAAATTTGTTACAATTTTTAAAAACTAAAGTTTGACATGGAAAAGGTGTCAAGATTTCACATAAAATTCCAAGATGTCTCCATGGTACAAGAGAAACAAAAACCCATGTTGTGTATCAAGATTTATGTTTTCTTGCACACAACAAATGCATAGTTTGAAATCATAAACTTTTAAAATAGATGTCACCACCTAAACATGATGCATTTAGATATTCAACTGGCCATGGCCTTTTGTAAGAATTGACCTTCCCACACAACAAATTTATACCCATTGCATCCTTTAATTCTAGTTGTGAAGGATCATCATTCAAGTTTGGTACTTGTAAACTCACTTGGCTTTTGACTTCCATAATCCTAATTAATTGCACTTGATAGCAATCCTTGTCAATGGCCATCCCATGATGCATACACCTAGATCCCTCAATCCTTGATATTAGACCTATTGCAACAACCTCTTCATTAATGGGATTCATCAAGCTCATTAACTCCCTTGTCTTGAACTACATTAGCAAGGCACATTAGCATAATGTTTTCACAGTTTTCAATACAAGTGATACACTCAACACACACTTGAATCAAAGTTATTAGAAATCCTAATTCCATAAATTGCACTACCCACACATTGACCACAAAATGGCAAGGTTTTTTGTTGCTCACACCCATCCCAACTACCCTTTTTTGTTTAACAACATATCACTAGATTTCACCTTGGACCATTAAAAAGAGACATTGCACATCATTATGTGTTCAACAATGTGGCATGCCTAATGCCATGGGTTTAGTATTTGTCGGCTTAACAATTGTCCATTATTTGATATTGTTTTGGCAAGCTATGGATGTTGGTCATATACTTCATTTGTATAAGCCACTTATGCAAGTAAACTAGTATTTAACTTGGTAAAGGCCTTGTTTGGATGGATGGGTTTTGACAATAATCATAAAGAGGAATAGACTCGAGTAACAAATGGACGTCATAGTTTGACACAACAAATAAAAGAAGCCTATCAAATATCTTGTAGAATTAGGAAAGGTGCAAAAGTAAGTTGGATTAGGAATGTAATTCGAACCCAACTTGCAGAAGGTAACATACTTGATGATATGGATGTTTACCATTTGTCAATGAAGCCAAAATTTGAAGCTTTCAAGTATACAAAAATGAAGGCATATGGGAACCAATTAGGGTTATCGAAAAAAACCATACTACACAATGGCAGCCTGTGATTGTGGAATGGCTTCAATTTTATAACAAGAACAAGGAACAAATGAAAGGATGACACTTGGGCCCATTCAATATGTGGAGATATTCAAAGATAATAGTATTTGACTTTGGGCCAATATCAATACCAATAATTTTGTTTGAGGGCAAAAACAGACTACAATGTCCACTTTTGCACGTCACAAAGCAAAAATCTAGTGTACTTCTTAATTTGACAATGTCTCCTAACTATAATCAATAAGGAAATTTATAAAAAAGGATTCATATTTACAATATACATTGTTGTAGGAGGCTATTAACAAAAAATAAAAACCAAATCACCATTTTTTGGTCTTTGAGGGACTTTTAAATTTGTGTTTCATCTTATGTCACAATCCGTACACATTTTTAATTGGACTCATAAAATAAATGAAATATTAAATGAAATATGTTATGGTTCTTTACCATAAGTTGTATAACTTAAATGAAGAAAAAATTATTATTGGGACTTATTGGGGACATTATTACAAATGGGAATAAACATTTGAGTACTTTTGAGAGCCCCATAATTCATTATCCCATTTTCAATGTCAAAAAATTGAATTTGATGCAATTTTTTTCATTCAAAGTATCCAATAATTTACTAAGATCATGGGAGGGCAAGAAATAATTCTTGCAAAAAAATGATTTTTTGTTGACATGTTTATTGTGAAAGTTTTGATAACACTTAAAACTATGCAAAAATAGATTCCTATCATGCCACTTTTGGTCCACCTTAGCTTGCTTTCACCTTTGAATGTGAATGCCCATGAAAAACGAAGTTGATAGGTGGGGTGACCCCATCTACAAGTGTGATGAAGATGGGTTTTTACTTGCCAATTTTCGTGCACTCAAGGTGAAAGATGATGAATCACATTATTTCTGGCCCAAATACAAGTTTTTTATTCTAATGAAATTGACCAACCATGTTGGAAAGTTGTGTTTCATAAGGAACCACATTTTAGGTGTGTGGTAGTAGAAACATGTGAAGAGTAACCCATGATCATTGACATTGTGATGGGCATTGAAGCACTTTTAGAAATTCCAAAATTGCCCAAAAAATGGCATTAGTTGGTGTCGTTGAATTATCCTAAATTGAAACCGTTATGGCATTTGACAAATTGCAAAGGCCAAGTGGGGATGAGGACACAACAATGTAGGCATTTTTGCAATTGGATATGAATATATGCTAGCATGTGGAAACAATCATGGTGAGTTGTTTTCCAAAATACTTTTTGGACATTTGCATGTGCATACCAATCATTAAACACAACCCATAACCCATGTTTTCCCACTTTGAACACATTGTAAGGACTTTTATGGGTGAGATCCTCGAATTACAAGTCAAGTCATTTTATATTTGTTGTTAGTTTGTGTTCTTTAAGGTGCAAGAGGCCAAGCCAAGTGATACATTTCTCCAAGTAGTTTATTTATAATTTTTCGTTCGGATTTTTGTTTGTATAGTTGCAAACTTACCTTCAAATGTTTATTGGTTGTTGAATGAAAATACTGCTAATTTTATTAAAATGTGATTGTAGTGTTTATGAACTCCCAATCCTACTTGGTTTTCCAATTCAAGTCAAGTTCAAACTAGAATCTATTCCAAAATTGACCAAACGTCATGAATAAATGACATTGACAAGTGTAGGCATTTGAGTAGCATATCTTCATATAGGTTGGGTAGATAGAATAAAATAGTAGAAAACACAACAAAAGCAAAGGTTTGACCTTTCATCTCTTAATCAAACACATCATATATGATGTTATTGGCTTGCGTTGATATTTAGTCCAAAAAGAAAGTTTGGAAATAGGGTGACATACCATACAAAATTAGGATGTGCCCCTTGAATTCATGGATATTAGCTAAGTTAGGCAAATTATGTGGACACGGATCTATTGTTCAAAATCTTTTGGGAATTTGATGAATTAGTAAAATATATTGCTACCAAGTTTGTGGGATCTCTATATATGTGTTTGACCCTTCTCTTTTGGGTACATTTTTTCCAGGCTCCAAAGGTATAATTTTTGAGTCAACAATCAATTATAGTTTAACATTATGAATTCACCTCCAAATGCACTCATGCAAATCAAATACATGATAAAACCTTAATGCATCTTATCACACCCTTAATATAACATTAACATTTATTAGTTTACTTTTAATATTACTTTAATAAAACCTCATTATTAACACCTATATTTATATCCTTAACATGCATTTTTAAAAATTATAAAATATATAACCTTAAATATATATCCTTGATACACCTTTATAAATATATTAATAATACATGCATAATATAGTTTGAATATTTTTAAAATATACATTTAAGACAACTTTGATATAGTAATAGACATATACCTCTCAACAAATTCCTAATACACCTAGGCATACCACTAGGGGCTACGTCTATACCCTAGTGGTGCAACTAAGTTTGGTTCAATTTGTGACTAATGGGACTTATAGTGATGATTATGAATGAAAATAATCTTAGAAGATAGGTTGAAGACATTGGTAGTTGCAAATGTAGTTGTAACATAATTGCAAATGCATTGGTTGCATTTTGGGGGATTTTTTCTAGTGTTTCCACCAAAACACTCAAAATTTATTTTAGGAAGCCCTCTTTCCCTTTTTTTTAGATGGAAGATCCCCTACTTCATTTGCATTAACAATGTTTTTTTAGTAAGTCAAGGAAATGATCTTGTTTTCTTTGTTTCTTTTTCTTCCTCTATTTTGGTCCTATATATTTGTCCTCCTATGGTTTAGTCTTATTTCCAAAAAAATTTGGATTTTTTTCACAACACTTTTGGTTATGGCTACATTTGATTGTTTAAATTCATGACTAATTGGATTTTCTTATAGATTTGCAATCAAATTTGAACCATCAAGTTGGAAAATCATGTCAAGAGGTCATGCATACATTGATTGCTAAAGAAATGTGATCTCAACTTTTGAACTTTAAGATAACAATGATAATCACACATTGTGTGAACTCATTGCCATATTGAATGATTTGAATAAAAGAAGTAGGACTAGGCCTATAAACCTCGATGTTAAAAGGTTGAAAATTTTATTTATTACAAAATTGAATGTGTCTTAATACATTCCATTAGTATAGCATAAATTCACTATGTAGAAAATTAACTTCAAGTACTTCTATCGATCATCACAAACTTCATGGGACACAATTTAGTAATAATAGTCATGCAAAATTTGTTTTTCATGGGTTCGTATGGAATAGACATGAATGTCATTCATCTATTTATATTATTTGAACATCAATGTCATGCACATCGTTTAAACATGAATTTCATATGCCTATTTGTATTGTTTAGACATGGATGTTGTATGTTATTCATATTGTTTACGCATGAAAGTCGTGCACATGACTTTTATGTTTAAATAATGCACAACATTTGCATTTAAATATGAACCTACGAAATAACAAATTTCACACAAATTTGGAATGAACCCATGAAGCATGTAACTTTGTGATGATTATGAGTTAATCTTTATGACCCATAATAGATTTCCCCGTCTCCTTGCCAAATAGAACCACAAAATCAAAGGATCAAATATTTGGATGCATAAAGTAATTGACATTGGATTAATTTTTCACAAAATTTGGAACCCAATTACCATAGCTACTTCAACAAGCCCAATGAAGATATTTGTTACATTTTAGTATGACAATGTGATGCAGTTAAAATTAACACATTTTATTTGATCCATTTGTACAATTCACAAGTTGCTCCCAACTTGAAAGTGAAGATAGACTTCATGAATTCATGAAGTTCCATAGTTGAAATAAAGTTGAATTTGTTGACATCTTGTAAAGTTTTCAAATGCACCTCCCAATGCGTTTTTCCACTAGTGTTAACAGTTGTTAGAATTAACACATGCAGACATGAATGAGTACCACATCAATAATGAGCTCATGTTTGAATTATTTGCAACAATATCAATAACTTGCACAAGGTACCATATTTTAAATCAAGAGAACAAGTTTTCATTATAATAATAGCAAAACACATATTTGAACATGTGTGTTTTATTTCTCTTGCCTACACATGCCATCTAAACTTTGAGTTTAAAAGTTAAGTTTGAGCTTGGGAATTGTTAGAGATCAATCAACAAGGAGAAAGTAAGGTTTCAAGGTTTTAAAATCAAAGTTTTTGTTGAAGGTTAATAGATAGGATGAAGGGCAAAGGTTTAGGGATTTTTATTTCAAGTTTAGTCATGCAAAGGGATTAGAAAAGAAAAACAACAAACATTATCCACTCCTATTTATTATTGGTTGTATAATCATACAAATGTTATTGTTACTTGATCAACCTAGGGAGGCCACTTCCAAATATTACCCCTAACATGCCAAAAAAAAGGGTACTTATATATTATTTTGAAATAAAATTTGAAAATAATTTCAAATAAAATTGGGTGTGAATATTATGAAAAAAAAACATTTTAATTAATATAGGGTTTAAAATAAGAGCTCCATTTATTTTTTATTTGAGATAACTAATAGGGTAAAACGAACGCGGTAGGACACATGTCAAGCAACTAGTGAACATTAAAAAAAATGGGAACTTCAAAAAAAATTGAATTGAAGGAATGCTAAAATGATTTTTGATAACCAATGTCTTGGTGTAATTGGTTGTTAGACAAAAACTTCTCTTCAAAGTTTTGGAAGTGATCCATAACATTCCATAACCCTCCTAAGGTAGATGTAACATTTTTATAATCTTATGTGGGTGGATGAAGATCCATAACCAATTTTTTCCTGCTAACCAATAGATCTTCTAATTAACAAACCTACAACCACTATATATCATGGCATTGATGAATTATTTCTTTAAGTTTAAAGGGCATTTGAAGTTTAAATATGATGTTACTAATAATAAATGGATAGATATCAAGTTTATTATTATTTTAGTTACCATGACATACAATAAAGCTTGGAATGTTTACACTTTCGCTAGTGCCGATGTTGATGCTCTATATGAATTTGTTTCTAGCAAATAATGACATGTATTTAAATAAACTTAACTTTTATGTTAAAATAAAATATATAATATTCCATGACTATTTTTGAATATACAAAAAACAGCATGCCCAAAAAGTTGTATATTAAATTATTATATAATTATAGGGTTAAGAAAAATAGTTAATACCCCCTCACAAAATACCCTTTACCTAAAGTGTATAACAAAATGACAAGGGAATGACCTCCTTAAATTTATTGAATGCGATAAGGGAAAAAAATGAAAGTTGATGGGGTTTTTGATTAGCTATTCAATTTGACATTTTTTGCTTAAATGTTACTACTACAAACATTTGGAGCTCAAATCTAACAACTCATATAACTCCCCCCTTGTTAAATGCTCCTAATTACTATCCCAAAGGGAAAGACATCAACTTTCACACCAAAACCAACGTAAATTTGAAGGCAAGAACTACACAATTTTGAACCATCCTAATGACCCCATTAGCTTGAACTTAATTAGGTTATTTTTCTTAGAATATTATCTATTGCACATCTAGTCAAGGCAACCCATTCACTCACTTTTTCGATGACCTTGGTGCTAGTACCATTTAACAATTATAGTTCCAGCCATGGAAATGTTCTTCATACACTTCTTGACACTACAGTTTGATGCTTAACTTTTGACAAATCTAGATCACAAACTTAAAAACCAACAATCCTAACAATAATTTAGAATTATGCCAAGATGCACAAAAATCAATTGGTTATCACACAATGGATTTAAACAACTGTGTCCATTTACTAAAGAGAAACTACAATTTACATTATAAAAAAATCCATGTCAAATTCACAAATATTGTGAAATAACCTCCATTTCATCAGCAAGAAGTTTAACTTTGTAATTATAGGATAACCCATAAATTATCCCCTTGCAAACAACTAATTGGATGATGTCACCTTGCATAAATTGGTTTATGTGGATCTTGCATGTTTACCAATAAGTTTTCACATTTCAAATCAAAATGTATAGTGTTTTTACTATGCAAATATTCCATTTCAAAAGCAACATCCATTACTATGAACAAACATTTTCACCAATCAATTGTTGATCTACACAAGGCCAAGTTCACCATAAGAATGCTAAGATGAATATTTTATTCATGGTTGAACAAAATTGAAGGATGCATAAAAGACATCGTCAAAAGGACAATTCACAAATTAGCTTCATCTGCGTGCCATTCATGACCATTGCAATTACTTGAAAATTTTACTTATGTAAAATAAGAAGATTCATAATACATGTTACTTATCCATTTTTTACAAAACTTGCTTTGAAAGCCGATTCACCATATATTCAATGATGGTTGGTAACATACCCCCAAGCACATCATGGATAATGTTGTAATTAAAAGCCAAAACATTTGGATGATGTAACTAATTCAAAATGGAGACTTCCTTCCATAAATCTACAACATGCCTTATTAGTTTCCTACTCCCCCTTAAAGACATGACATAACAATATAAACATTTTCTCCATTCTACAAATGCATACATTTGCAATTCATCAAAACTTACACACACTATGTCAAAATGTGGGTTGTGGCATATATTATTACACATATTACTATGTTTGTGGTAATTTAGGTCACATATTACTACGTATGTATACATGATTATGTAGTAAAATTAGTCTTGTGGCTTATGCCATTAGTAATTATTTTAATCATAATAATTTTTGCCATTAGTCATGTGACTTTTATTACCATAATAAAAATAATAAAAAAAGATATTTATTGACTTATGAAATGTAGACACATATTTGAATGTAATAAAACCACATTGACAATCTAACTATGTACTTATTAACATAGCTTATAAACCTTGTCTAGGTTAAAACCCTAACTAACAACCTAAGCTAGCCTATCAAATTAGGTAACGTAAGCTTAAATACCTTAAAAACCTAAACTAAAAGCTTAGTAAATAGGTAGGTAGGCCTAAGTAGGTAGGTAAGTAGGATCCTACTTATTTTTTTGGTTGTAAACCTTTTTAATTGGCTCATCACAAATGGTATTTGCACTTTGATGTATTTAGTGCATGTATTGTGTGTAAATTAATTTTTTTCCATCTAGTTATATAATTTACAAAGTTAAATTTGTTGACAAAGGATATATGGGATACATTTAATAAGAGGGAAACTTTAAAACATCATCTCACATTATTTTGTTTCATACAAAAGTAGCCAACTTTAATAATTATTATATTTTTCGTACTTTGTCCAAATGGAAAAAAAACTTCATTCTTAAAAGATTTTTCCAAGATGCACACGTGTATACATCTTTTTGTTTATATAAAAAGTAATTTGACTAAAAATGCATTTGAATTTTCACTATTTCATACATTTGAATAACAATAATATCTTCAAAAAAAATTCTTTTACTTTTTAAAAAAATAAAATAAAATAAACCTATTTAAAATCAACATGGAATTTTTGAAATTAAAAAATAAAATTCCCCATCTTTTAAACATATACTAAATCAATAAAAATGGTATAAATGTTATGTTATATTGTATACATAAGCTTGTGGTCAATATTATAACTCCCATAGACCATCATCAAATTCATTGATGTTGACAGTAACCTTCACATGACTTTTCTTTAGGTCCAAATAAATCTCATATGGATGGTGAATAGTATCAAATTACCTATAAACCCTAAGAAATTGCTTCTATTTCAACATCTCCCACCCACAGCATAAACAAGTGGATCAACACCTCTTAAACAAAACACCACTAAAAGGAATAAGATGTCACCCTTAACCATCAAACACAATGATATTACCACCACCCTTGTCACCATTGAAAGGCTTTGTGTAAAATGTGGTTTAATTAATAGTAGGATTGTTGTTGCAAGAAATAATACTTGACTGTTTTTGTCAACCATGCCACCATGGAACATCTAATCAACATTTCCTTTGAGAAAATTCATGCATTTCTTTACACAAGTTGGCAAAATCCTAGTTCAGCTTTTCCATCTTTTCCAAGCTTAAAACAAAATTTCAAGAATAGAAATTTCTTTTTATCTAGGGAAAATGAGTAAACCTAAAAGACCCCAACTTGATACTTCTACAATCCATAATGATTTTGAAATTGTCATAATGACAATCACCGAAATACCCATTCCATATAGTAAAGGACATTGTGGTCGTTTTTCGTGAAGTTTTTTCCATACATCCATCCGTCTCGTCATCCATCCATGGATGGCATCATATAGGGAAGAAAACCCTGGCAGAAATAAATAACCCCCCCCCCCCTCTGCGCATGTGTCGCTGTCTAGGAAAGGCATGCTCGGCCCTAGGGGGGTCTGATATCAATATGAGACCAAAAGGGCCAAATACACCCTAACGTGCAGTTAGAAAACCTGAAAATTACAATTCCAATTCTTCCATGTCAATTTCATTCACCCAGGATAACACAATGTGCCTTTGCTTTACTGGTTCGAAAAATGAGTCACTTGCATAGACCCTCTCGTAATCATAGCAAAATAATTCAAACCCAGAGAAATCAAGCTCTGGGTTGTCAGAAATAAATTTATGAGCTGCATTGTCATATGAGCCCAATGCATAGACATGTTGTTGTAGTTTCTGTTGTTGTAACACAAACCTAGAAAACTTTTCACTATATTGTTGGGTGCCAAGGACCATGGTGATGTCTCTATTTTTGTCTATATCTTTCAGTTCTTCATCTTTTTTGTGCCCACATAAGTTTGACAGTCTGTGTTGGGGTTTAATACAGGTCCTGACTACTATAAAGGCTATTACCAGTTGTTTCACCAGTACAACCAATCTATGCCATTGTGGGGTCTAAACATGTTTTGGGCGTATGTTGTCTCTAAACATTTCATTCACTGACTTTATTTGGAAATTGTTTTGGAGCTAGACCAGTGGTATGATGCCATGGGAATGTGGTCAAGCTCAAGTACCATCAGCCTCAATGGTGCCCCTTTCATTATCTACATAGGTCTGCCATTTCCAATTCCTGTTCACATCATTGTTCCAATTTCTTTTGTGATTGTTTTGTGGAGATTGCACTATTGAGAAATAGAGGATTTTAGTTCTTTTGTGTGATGTTCATACCCTAATATGTCATCCTTTTTATGAGTTCCCCTCTGGTAGAGTCCTTTGTCATCTTTTAACAATATAGCTCCTTAAGTAGTATGTTTCCATCTTAATTTTGGTTTGTCTTTGTGAAATTAGGGCTTATTGGTCTAGTTGCAAGTCTTTGTGGGTTCAAATCCACTGTATACATTTGAATGTTAGCCAAAAAATTAATGTGCACCAATTTGTTTAAGGGAGTTGAAGGGGGTTTTCTTTTGTGGCATCAAATGGGGTTAGGTAAGATGAACCATACCTTCAAGGAAACATAGAATAAGGTAGTACTAGTAGACCCCCAAGACCCACTTCTAAGAAAGTGGGTGAAAGTGTCGGAAAATCCTATTGCAAGACATCTTGCAAATGTTGTTAGTAACATAACATTCAGAGATCTAATAGCTGCTTGGCAGGAGGATGATGGCAGTTAGGTTTTCTCGGTGGGCTCAGTGATAGGTAAGACTAATACTACCAGAATTGCCTACAAGAACCAGCCATGAGAAAATAGGTTGTGCACCACCTTGACATACATACAGAGCATCAAGATTGTGCCAAATTGCGCAAAATCCTTGCAGCTCACCATTCATCCAATTCTTAGTAGAATGGTAATGGAACGAAGTCCTAAGAAGGTGCTGTTGCAATTTTTGCATCATGACTGTCAAGAATCTTTGCACACCTTGGGTCCCTTGAAGAAGAAATTCAACCAACTGGGTGCCCCTGTGCCTTTTATGACATTTACTACTAGCTCGATGCATGTATGTAGGATGTTCATTTCCCTAAGCAGTAATGCTGCCAAATAGCAGATCACCAACAGACACGTACTTGATGTGTTTAATCCTTGGCGCTACAACATAAGTCCTCCCAGCTCCTGATTGTTGTGGCTAAATTTTGTAGCTTCCTCATGAGTAACCGATCCCATGTATTCACCTTTTGCAGCAGATCACCAATAGACATGTACTTGATGTGTCGAATTTCTGGCGTTGCAACGTAAGTCTTCCCAACTCCTGATTGTTGTGGCTAAATTTTGCAACTTCTTCATGAGCAATTGATCCCATGTATTCAACTTCTGAATTTGCAGTTCTTCTTCCATGACCAGCGCGGCTCTCAATATCACTAATTAACGTCTCATGATCCCCAAGATTTTGATATCAATATTAGCAACAAACCCAACATATATTCTCCACACAATGCTCGAAGACATACAAGAACATATGCATGCATTCATTACATAGCGTGGTAATGCTTTGGCAGTTTTGGTGGCCCTTTGGCAACATCCAGAAGCTCAACATAATGACAAGCAAACTGACTCTATGAAAAATCATGTTCCACATATTAATGCTCTAGGAGAATTTAATCAAGACACGTCAGAATTTGCACATGAACGTCGTAATCGCCTATAGAGAAAACGATGTGCCATGCAATGTATAGAGCAAGCTGGGCCATCTAAAATGCCACAAGACCGAAGTAATTGTCTGCATCAAAAACGACGAACTGTACAAGTAGCAGCATGTGCACAACTTTTTCTTAGCAATGACACATTGCAATTGTTTGGAAACGAAGACATGTCAGCTTCGGCATGATGGGATTGTGGAGAAATGGACACAATTTGTGGATTCTGTAATGCGAAATGTGGATTAAAAAACGATTGGCAAAGTCAAACAATAATAACCCATAGTTTTCTCTATGTTGCGAGAATGGCAAAGTTTTATTACTGAGTCTTCCTGCAACACCATAAGAGCTGGAAGTTCTTTTAACTAGCAAAGAGAGAAGTGTCGTCAAATTTCGAAATTAGATTCGCATGTACAATTCAATGTTGGCATTCATTTCGCTTAGTGCCAAAGTTGATGAGTTGGTAACAAGAGGCATTGGACTGTACTCCTTTTGCATTCACGGTGAGCTTTATCACAAAATTGGATCCCTATGTCCTATTGAAGGACAACGTCCACAATTTGCATAGTTGTACATTCATGATACATAAAGCGAACATCAAAATCGCCATGTCATTATGCCGTTTGATCCAATGACGTTGGATCAGTTACTGACCATGATGTACAATATCAATCCCTATGTTAAAGTGTTCAAAATAGCAAGGGATATGATGGCAATAGAAGGTGTTCCCACGGATCTGAAATTGAGTCTCATTATCTCTCGAACAAAGGATGCCCGCCGATACAATGTGCCGATGGCCGATGAAGTCACTGCATTGATGGTAGGAGATGGTTTTAAGGTTGTAAACATGTGTGACGTCGTCATTGTTCAACAAGTTGGCTCGTTTCAACGCATTTCTGAGTTACATGTGGGATACATGGCTTTACATTATCCGTTGTTATTTCCTTACGATGAGGATGGATGGCATCTGAATATTTCACTCGATGGTATTGTTGTGTATAATGCTAATGCGGATTTGAATGAAGACCATGCGGAAGGATCTGAACATCAAAGTAAGTATCGCAATGTGTCAATGGCCAAATTTTATGGTTATTGATTTCAACATCGAGACATTAATGGCATTACGTTACTTCGGGGTGGCTGGTTGAGGCAACAACACATTGTGGATGCTTATGCGACTATCGAACAAAACCGCTTGAAATATCTATGCCTGAATTTTAAAAAACTTCGTGTAGATCTCTATCAAGGCCTTCAGGATCCCATTGTTGTAGGTGACAATAATGCTACTGCCATCGGACAAAGGATCATTCTGCCATCTTCTTTCATAGGAGGTCCACGTCACATGGTTCGGAATTATCAAAATGCGATGGCAATTTGCAAATGGGCTCGTTGCCTGGATGTATTTGTTACATTCACTTGCAATCCCCAATGGCCTGAGATAAAAAAAATGTTGTTGCCCAAATAACAACCTTAGGATCGACCGGATTTGGTAACCCGAATGTTCAAAATCAAGCTGAAGGAGTTGATCAATGACATTCACAAGAAGCATATTTTGGGATGCATGATTGCGGGAATCTATGTCATTGAGTTTCAAAAGCGTGAGCTGCCGCATGCACACATTTTCATCTTCTTTGCCAAAGATTGCAAACCACACATGGTCGAGGATGTAGACCACATGATCAATGCTGAATTTCTGAATCCAAAGACAAACAGGTTGGCCCATGAGACAGTTGCTAGATGCATGATGCATGGTCCATGTGGAGTTGCATTTCCAAATGCCCCATGCATGGAAGATGACAAATGCAAAAAACAATATCCACGCAAGTTCTAATCTGAGATAGTGACGGATGTAAATAGATATCCTATTTATCAATGTAGAGATACATGGCGCACAATTTTGGTTCATGGCGTTGGATTGGACAATCGTTGGGTGGTACTGCACAATGTCTATTTGTCAACCAAATATGATGTGCACATCAACGTTGAGGTCTGCAATAACATTCGTGTAGTCAAATATCTGTTCAAGTACATTTATAAAGGACATGATTGTGCAATTGTTGAGGTCTCATGCCAGAGCGACAATGTTACTGAAGGGAATGTGGTCGAAACCAATGAAATTAAAAAATATGTCGACTATTGCTATGTATCTGCATTGAAAGCAGCGTGGTGCATCTTCAAGTTTGATATGCATGAGCAATTTCTTGTTATTGAACGTCTACAATACCATTTGTTCAATCAACAAATTGTGTTGTTCGACGATGATGATGATGTGTAGGAAGTGGTAGCATGGTCAGCCATTTCCAGAATGATGGTGACGGAATGGTTCAAAACAAACCAAGAATCGGAAGCTGCATGAAGCCTTATGTTCAATCAATTTCTTCAACAATGGGTGTGGAATCGAAAGTTGAAGTGATGGACAATGCGCAAGAGAGGCTTTGCCATTGGTCGCATGTATTATGACACCCAACATCGGGTGAACGTTATTATTTGCGAATGCTGCTGAACTGTGTCAAAGGTGCCACATCCTATGAGCATTTACAGACAATGGATGGCATAGAGCATGACACATTCAAAGATGCATGCATTGCAATGGGTTTGCTTGTAGATGACAATGAATGGCATCAAGCCTTGGAAAAAGCTGGTCTTTGGGCCTTAGGATAGTTGTTCGACATGTTTGCTTCCATGTTGATGTTTTGTGAGGTGACAAATCCTAGACATCTATGGGATGCACATTGGGAGTCTTTGAGCGATGACATTGAGGTAATGACATGCTGTGAGTGTGATGATTTAGCTGTTACCGTTTCTGAGGATGCGCTGAAGGATCGTGCATCGTATGAGATCGATTAAGTTTTCATCCACAATGGACATCGCCTAGAAGATTTTCTAATGCTTCCCAAGTCCACTTAAATCCCTCCTGTTCATGGAGGAAACCAATTGGTCCAAGAAGAGTTGGCTTATGATCAACATTCATTGACCACAAATGTAGACAATGTAGAAGATAGGTTCAATGATGATCAATGCAGCGCATATGAAACTATTTTGAATGCCATGACAAACAAAGAGGGCAAACTATTCTTTGATCATGGTAGTGGTGGAACCAATAAAACATTTGTTTGGATAACGCTTTTGTCCCATCTACGAGGGCAAGGAAAAATCGTGCTTGCAGTTGCCTCATCAGGAATTACATTTTTGTTGTTTTTGGGCAACAAAATTGCCCATTCAAGATTAAAGATTCCGATTGATCTTCATGACGAGTTGACTTGCAACATCACACAACAGATGAAAGTGGTCGAGTTGGTGTGTAAAGTTGATTTAATCATTTGGGATGAGGCACTGATGATACATCATTGAACTTTCAAAGCTGTTGATTAGACCCTGTGTGATTTGATGCAATTAGATGATGCACATGCAACCGAAAAGATCTTTGGTGGGAAAACCATGGTCCTTGGTGGGGATTTTCGACAAATCTTGCTTGTTGTTCCCAGGGGAGGACAAAAAGACATTGTCAGTGTTTCGTTGCCTCAATCGCATCTTTGGTAGCATGTTACGATTTTTTGTCTTCATATCAACATGTGAGTCATGGCAGCCAATTCTAAAGAGCAGCGAGAATTTGCCAAATGGGTTTGAATGTTGGAGACGGTAGTGTTCCTACCATTGCAGAAGAAGGTGTCAATCCAGATTGGATCAAGATTTTGTCCCATATGAGGTTGCTAGTAAAAGATTGTAGCTTAAGAGGATTAATCTGAACCATCTATCTGAATCACCAACGCCACTCCGAAGATGCCATGTATTTTATGCAAAGCAGCATTTGGGCCCCCAAAAATATTGACGTTGATGAAGTCAACAATGCAATTTTTGAATCGCTATCTGAAAAATTACACACATATTTGAGCGTAGATTCTTTAGCTCTGACAAAAGAAGGTGCAAGTGCTACTGCAGGAGTTTCAATGGATTCATTATATCCGGTGGAATTTCTAAACACTTTGCAATTCAGCGGTATTGCAAATCATAAGCTGGAACTCAAAATGGGCGTGCTAATCCTTTTGTTGTGCAATCTCAATCAATCAATAGGATTGTGCAATGGTACGAGGTTGATTGTCAAGATATTGGGTTAGTGTGTCATTAAAGCGGAAATCATCACAGGGAACAATGTCGGCAAATGTGTGTTCATACCCCGCATCATCATGTCCCTTTTTGGGACTGATTGGCCATTTGTTTTGTGTCATTGTCAATTTCATGTTTGAGTGGCATTTGCGATGACAATCAACAAGAGTCAAGGTCAGACACTGAACAATGTTGGGGTATATTTGCCATCTCCGATCTTTTACCATGGTCAACTGTATGTTGCAATCTCACGGGTCAGAAGTAGTGCAAACGTCAAGATTTTCAATGGCCAGGGTCCCGATGAATACATGCGAAATGTGGTGTATAGAGAGGTTTTGGAAATGTTGTTTGTAGTTGTAATTTTGAAATATGTACCGTCCAATACACACACACTTGTGCATTAGGCACGGGGTTCAAACTAGTCCTCCATGAACCAGTTCTGATGAAACATCATCATTAGAATTATTGTAATATAAACATTCTCTTGGTAACAATCATTTGTTTATGTCACAAGGGGTTTGTTGAAAAGGAGTGCAAAAGGGGCCTTAGTCTAAAAAGGCTTTTAGGCATGAGGGTGTGCACAAGAGGCCATAATTCAAAGGGTAGGGGTTCTTAGCTATGAGGCAACCTTTGTTTTTGTTGGTGAAATTTCACAAAAATTATATAATAAGAAGTGAAGTAATTTTTTAGTGTTTCAATCCCCATAAATGAGGAAAAGTAAAATTTCCATATTTAATTTTTATTTATTTTAAAGGTAATGAAAAATGTAGAGAAATGATTTAAGGTTTATGCTTCACATTTCATTTATAACCAAATTTGGTTACATATTTTAAAAGACAATTGTTATTTTTTCTACATTTTCATAAGGGTGATCAGCACTTTTTGGCTGCATTAAAAAATCCCTTATAAATACACTAAAATGTTTTTTTGTGCAAAAAATTTTGTTTTGGGAAAATTATTTGCTATCTGGTGACTAAAAAAGAAAAAGAACAAATTGGAAATTTTTGGGGGAAAATATGAGTTTAATGAAAGATGTAAAAAAATGGAATAAAATTTTCTCAAAATTTGGAAAAAAACGAAACAATTTCGAAAGCACAAAATTGCGGGGGAAAAAAAGAAACTGGTTGGTTTCGAGGGAGTGTAAACGAGGGGGGTGGACGCTCAGTCTAAAAGGGGCCCTTAGCTATGAGGGAGTGTAAAACGGAGGGGCCGGCCTTAGTAGAAAGGGAGCACTGGGGACCGGCCTTAGCTGTGAGGCTGGTATGTGCTAAGCGGCACATGTGGGAGAATGATGCACGTTGCACGCAGAATGCCACAAGATTGATGCAATTCGCACAAACAAAAAACAAAAACCCTGAATTGCTCGCTTGCACAGTGCCTTGGCTTTCATGGCAGCAAAGCAAGGGATTGCAATCTTTGGGTTCTTGCAAAAAGAACAAACTTGAAACCATCGCTTGAAGCTAGTGTTTGTAAGGAAGGAAGGAAGCAAGCGAGGAAGGAAGGCGATGGAATGAATACATTGAGGAGCTCAGTATTGTCAGCCTTGCTGCTGCCAGGAGTAGTCGTAGTAGGCACAAGAGTTGGCCTTCCCGTGTTGGCCATGGCAACTCTTCGTCTCTCCTCCTCCTCCTCCTCCTCTTTCTTCGCCTATCAGCAGCAAAAGGTGGGTCTTACTGCAGCACAAAGACCACCCTCTTCTTTTCCCTCTCCTTCTCCTCCTCTTGTGGTCTGCTCCATCCCCGATCGTCATCATCTCCCATCATCCCCCTCGTCAGGTGAGGCTTCTTCAGGGAGAATAAGTCTAGGGTTTTGCACAAGGCAAAGCTTAGGGTTTTGCACCAGGCAACAAAGCTGGAATCGGAAGTTGGCTGTTGTTGCGGCTGCGGCTTCGGTGGTGGAGGTGGGAGGTGGAGGCTCCTCCTCCACCATCAGTCGAGAAGAAGTGGTGAGAGAAGACGACCCAACCAACAACGTGCCGGACACAGTGTTCGGCAAAATAGGGTTGCAGCTGCATAACCGTGAGAACCATCCGTTGGGTATCCTCAAGAATGCAATCTACAGCTACTTTGATGAGACTTTTCCTGGGGTTTTTCACAAGGTCGACAACCTACTTCCGATCGTGTCTGTGAAGGCCAATTTTGATGATGTTCTGACTCCTCCCGACCATGTGAGCAGGAGCTACAACGATACCTACTACGTGAGTGCGGATACGGTTCTGCGGTGCCATACAAGTGCGCATCAGGCGGAATTGCTGCGGCAGGGTCTCACCCACTTTCTGGTGACCGGAGATGTCTACCGCCGTGATGCCATCGATGCCACCCATTACCCTGTTTTTCACCAGATGGAAGGATTGCGCTTGTTTACTCAGCAGGAATGGGAAGCAGCAGGCATGGATGGCACTGCTTTGGCGGCTCAAGAGCTCAAGAAAACCCTAGAAGGATTGGCGAGGCACTTGTTTGGAGATGTGCAAATGAGATGGGTGGATACCTACTTCCCATTCACAGACCCATCTTATGAGCTTGAGATCTTTTTCCAAGGGAAGTGGATGGAGGTGCTAGGATGTGGTGTGACACAGCAACAAATTCTCTGCAACAATGGGTGTGCAGGTACCACTGCTTGGGCATTTGGGTTGGGTCTGGAGCGACTGGCAATGGTGCTGTTTGACATTCCGGATATTCGACTCTTTTGGTCCAATGATTCTCGCTTCACTTCACAGTTCAAGTCAGGACAACTGGGCACCAAATTCAAATCATTCTCCAAGTATCCACCCTGCTACAAAGACATCAGTTTCTGGATCAGCGAAGAATTTTCGGAGAACAATCTTTGTGAAATTGTGCGAGGGATTGCTGGTGATCTTGTAGAGGAAGTTGTACTAATAGATGAATTCACCAATCCTAAGAAGGGCAAAACAAGTCATTGCTACAGGATTGCGTACAGGTCCATGGAGCGGTCTTTGACTGATGAGGAAATCAATGCACTGCAGGCGGAGGTGCGACAACAGGTTGAAAGCAAACTGAAAATCACTTTGCGATGACACACAGTACAGTGTGTCTCTCACACACAACAATAATGTGTTTTTCTATGCAAATGAGTTCACAATCTGTTTTTGCACTCAACCCTTGGAGATTACCCATTACACTTTCCCTCTGCCTTCCTATGTTCTCATCAAGCTTCCAATGTGATGATAGTGACTAAAAATCACATGTCCTTTTCCTACTGCAAACAGATGAACCCCCCATTGATGCTCATCAATATCCCTGTCTCTGCATGTGCTGATTAGGGAATCTTCATAGATGTTAAAATTGGATATTTGTTTGTGGGCTTATTGTTGATTGCACCTTGTGTGTGTACACAACACAGCGGCTAAACACTAGAATTCAATCTCAAGAGCTTAACACCAGTCTGTGTGACTTTAGTACACAGTTCCCTTTTAAACACTTCATCTCACACCACCAGGAGCATCCAATCGTAATGTAGTTCAAAATCTAATGCAGTGATTGTTTAAGAATTCATCTACTTTTATTTTCCACATTTTTGTGGGTTCTACTTTCCTTTATGTCAGTCTAGAATTGCAATTTACTTGGAGAAGGATTTTGGGACTTTTTCTTTGATGTGTTCTCACTGTTTGGAAAGATGTTCATGCTGTATGAGCTTGCAGTTTCTCAATATGTGAAGTGGAAATCATTGGTATACAAATGTTGGGGCACAGAGTAAAATGACAAAGATTCTGTATGCAAGTGGAAATCTGCTTACACATCTGAAAACACTTAATTTGATCTTTAATCCATTGTAGATCTTCTCCAAACAGATTGCAAAGTTCAGGGCCAGTTTTTGCTCAGGAATTTTCCTACCCAACCATAAACTGGATTGTGTCGCAACACTCTTTCAATAGCAATCCTTCATAGAAATGTAGCAAGCTCAAGGGATTTGCAATCATGAGTCGTTTGGTTTGCTTGAATCCAAGTAATAGCATGCCTTGGACTTCTAGTGTAGGAAATAATATCACTTCTTCGGGTTTTTGATGCAATCATGAGATCGTGGAATTGAATTTGGGTGAGACTGAGTTTTTTGTGTTTGAGATTATATCAGTGTCATCACACCAGCTCAAGGAGATTGTTGTAGATACTGCTGGTCTGCTATGAAATTTTCAAACGTACATATGGAAATGGAAATATTGCAGAATGCAACTACCATGTCTCCTGTGAGCTTTTATACCTTAAGCTTTTCTAGGAGTGTGGGTTTATCTTGTTCATGCCTGGAGCAAAGGTGGATTCACCAGATGACTTCTGAAGACATGAAGAGAACAGAAAGATGGGCAGAAAACAAGCCTACTATTATGGCTTCTCCAGATCCAGTCAGTTTCAATCACAGTTCAAAACGTTCAGGCATCTTCCATCTTAAGTCAATGTTGTGAAAGGAGAAGGTGCCTGATGTTTTGTGAATGTCTTGAAAGAACTGATTTTATGAGAAACTCTTTCTTTATGCCTGAAATTGGATGCTTTTCAACAGAGGGAATGTGGTGTGTTGCTTCTGGAATGTTCCTTATAGTGGAAGGGAAAAAAGATTCAAATTTGAAGGAGAGCATTTTACAACTTCATCTTTACTTGGTAGTCAGTTTCTTTGAATGCTAGCTTGTGTGAAATGCATTTGTGGACAATGGAGGAATTCAAAGAAAGTTGATAAAAATTGGACACTGGATGAAAATGAAGCTTAGTTGGAAGATCCAAACTAAGCTTCATTTTCATCCATTGTCTTAGTCTTTCAACTTTTTCAACTGAAATGTCATCCATTGGTATATATTTACTGATGGATGTATGTTGTCTTAAATTGGAAGGTAGAATAATAATAAAAGAAAAAAAATGAAGGCTTTTAAAGGCATCCCATTTATTATTCAATTTCCCTGATGTTCATCCATTGTTCAACATCCTTGGATTGTCTCCCTTCCTTGGGTTCATACATTGCCCAACTTTCTTTAAATTGTCAAGTTGTCCAACTTCCCCAAGTTTCATTCCCTTCCTCATTTCCTTGGATTGTCCACCTTCCCAATGTTCATCCAATGTCCCAGTTTTTTGGATTGTCCAATCAATATATGTAGCTTCATCCATTGTCTCACTACTTTGGATGGTCCAACTTCGACAAAGTCATCCATTTTCCCCATCTTTCTCCAACTACCCTCAGACTCATGCAATTGTCCCACTTTCTTTGAATTTAAACTTGCTTGGGATTTTGTTCCATTTTCTCAAATTTCCTCCATTGTCTGTTTGATTCCTTTGGATTGTCCAACTTCCCCAAATTCATCCGTTCTCTCATTTCCCTGAAATTAATCCATTGTCCCAACCTCCTCCATTGGATTGTCCAATTTTCCCAAATTCACTAATTTAAAAAAAAAAATCAAAATCAGAAGCCGCTTAAATAATTTGGCATGTGAGGAAGTTGCCAATCAAAAAATTGCTCTTCATCAAGATTCGGACTCACATTCCTTCCACTCAAAGGATCAATCTTAGACCACTGCATCACAAGTCGTTCATTGAAGTGCATTGAATTCCAGGCATGATGAAAGTTTCAGCATGGAAAATCATGAATATTCAACAAATCTAAAGAAAACTGTTACTATTGAGGACTGGGGGTTTTTTTTCAATGTTTTTTTAAAGAATAAATTTTAAAATTTGAAATTCGAAAATTAATGTAAAAAATTAGTGAATATTGCAAGGTAGTGATCTGGTGATCATTATAAAAGGATTTAGCCAAATTTGGCTACAGGCTAGAGAGGAAAGTACAAAAATTTAAGAATCCTGCTAAATATTTTGGCAACATGCTGGAACCTATTTTCTAAATCTATTGAGCATCACTAGTGACATGAAATGCAAATAGAACACAAGTTAGAGCATCTCCACCCACACCCTCTATTTGGGCCTCTATAACTATTTGTTATATCCCATATGGTGTCAATTATTCCCTCGTCACTACCCCATAAACATGAAAAAATGGACAACATTTTTTTGTCTGAGACATCTGAGAAAAAAAAGTGAACAGCATGAAAGTTGGAGACTATTTAAACGTCGCTAGCTGAGTCAATCATTATGGTTGGCCAATCAAAAACAGTCATTTCCCTTTACTGGAACTCTTGGACATCCTGGGCAAATTTACAGGCCCCAAATTTAATTTCACACAATCAGTTCCTATACTTCATCCAAAATTTTGTGTACACATCATTCATGGATGAGAATGCTCTTCATGACTAGGCATCCTCCTTCAGGCAAAACATACATGCTGGAGATGAGATGGATCTCATTCTGTAATATCCTGATGGCAATTTCTGGACTAGTGTGAAACAGCACCCACACTGGCGGTATTCTTTCACCTTGTTGAGTGAGGCCTCTTAGTGACCAAATTAAACCCAAGAAATGTTGGACATGGACTCATAGATCCTCATTTTGCCTAAGCATGGGACATTTATAAATATTTAGGAGCAATTTAGATGAATTTTGGGGTTTTTACCATGGTACTAGCTAGGGTGCTGGTTCACCCAAGGTGGGATTTCTGTAATGTGTTATGCAGGTTAGAACTTAGGTTAAATAGTGTAATGCCAAATATGGGGAAATTGAATACCTATGTTTCTATTTTTTTTCTGTAATTCATTTTGCTAAGCTTAGGGTAGACCAGCCCATCATCAATCAGCTGCCTATGATCGAACACTTATTTATATCTTCATCATATGTGCTTCATTTTGAGTGATTAAAAATGTTATGGGAGTGCTACTTCAAGCTCTAGAAATCATCTTTGAAGTGCAAAGGAAAGGAGCGATGACAAAATAACAAGAAGAAAAGTAAGCTTTTCACTTTACAAAACACATTTTTTTCTCCTTTTTTTCTCTTTTTGGACCTCTTCTACTTTCAAACTTCATAACTTTCATAATTCTTATTCATTTTAAATGATTTAAAGTGCTATAGAAGTGCCGCCTGAAGTTCTACAAATCATCTTGGAACTCTAATAACAACAGAGCAACATACAATGAATTTTTTGAGTGTTCAGGGAATCAGCTTTGGTAGTGTTCGATCATCGACCGGTCTACCCTAAAGACATCCAAACCTCTGTGTAAAGATATCCCAGCTTGATATGGGCAAAAAAAGTCATTTTCCAGTGCTGGGCAGTTCTTTACTTTTTATGAAGAACCTTTAGTGCCAGTTCTATAAAGTAAATTAAAACTATCTCAGTTTTGGTTTTGGTTCCACACATAAATGGAGTTAGGAATCCAGTTATGGGTTTTAGTCCTTCAGAAAAAAAGAGAAAAAGTTGGGAACTGAAAATCAGACCTGTTTTCATTTGGGTTCTTACTAACTGAGAACAGAATTGATAGTTAACTGCTGGTTAATCTCCAATTAACCCCTGGTTCTAGTGACTTTTTTCCCCTTAAAACTAAAATTTCAAAAATCTCAGTTCTGATTTTGGTTTCCACACGAAATTAAAACTGAGAACCCAATTCTGAGTCCTGTTCTTTTCAGACAACTAAATCAGGTTTTGATTCTTGTTCCAGATCTAGAAATTAGGGTTGATTCTAGTTCCTTTTTGACTAAACCAAAACCAGCAATTCTTACTACCAAAGCAATACCCACCCAACCTCAGCATTTTCTCTCAGGGTTTGCCTTAGCTAGTTTCTCTTAGACTTTTACCTCAGAACTCCACCAGAGGTTCCATCAAATTAAGCTAATTGTGGCAACTAACTTAGTAAGGGCAGGTTTAGGGTTTAGGGGAAGGGTGGGTTTAGGTTTAAACCCTAAAACTCCTTTAGGAAAAATTTGAACTCCTCCCATGCATAGTAAGGTGTAGTAGAGTCTGGACATGTGGACACACTTTCATGATGACCATCTCTCACCTGACTCTTGATGATTCTCTAGACAGCCCAGATTCCCTGCCATCATGAAGCTCATTGTAGCTTAGTAGTGAGAATCAAATAGTTGTGGCTTACAGCAGCATCTTGTGGATGTTGGAAGCAGACTTCCAATATCCTCAAAAAAGCTTCATCATCTATGAGTTCATACTTTCATGTAAACCTGCCTTGTCTGGTATCTGCACCAGAATCAATCTGGCCTCCTTTATTTTATTCTCTTTCTTCCTGTTTGTTGCTTTCTCTTCTCATTTTGCCTTCCTCCATTTGGCATCTCCTCTACCCCACCCACCCCCCTTCTTCCCTTTTCACCCACATGGAGGTTGAGATTTGGTAAATTGGAATTTGGGAGGGTTTCTAAATGATAACTGAGAAGAAGGGTAAGAGGGGTGGATGACATCATGAGACCACCAAAAGGAAGTTGGATGATGATTACTAGGCCATGAATTTCACATCCTTGTGTGTCAACTGTTAGTTTTACACATTTCATCATGTAATGCACTCAAAGAAAATTCTTAGTGTATTTGGAGGGCACTCATATTCATGACTATTATGTCATACCTTGCCTAAGGCACCCCAATCCATGTTTTTAGGCTTCATTAGTCCACACCACAATTCACATTCCAAGAAAATATCATGGGTGGATC
>Ga0209611_10004059_pt1 | contig 25108 bp, 17 predicted proteins | sample S1TSphgellanicum_3_FD_187693 | JGI IMG/M metagenome (GOLD analysis project Ga0209611, IMG submission 187693) | Host-associated microbial communities from peat moss isolated from Minnesota, USA - S1T2_Fc - Sphagnum magellanicum MG (SPAdes) (version 2) | ecosystem: Host-associated > Plants > Peat...
GTGTGAACGAGGGGACGGTTTGGCCGCCTCTAATGGAGAGTGACGGCGGATCTCTGATTTTGTGTTGATGGTATTTCCTTTGCATGGAATGCATGGCTCTTTGACAGTGAATTTGATGAGGGATTGCGACGCCTCATTGATGAGCTTTGGAGGGAAACAATCTGCGAAGGGCTAACCAAGCTTCTGGAAGAAGCCAGAAACGGCTAGACGAATGATAAGTAGGACCTTAATTTTAACGGACAGGAGGAAAGAAAAAGAGAAGAAAAGAGGAAGGAAGAAAGGAAGAACGGAAGCTTAGGAAGCGTTGCAAGTCGGTCTGCATGTTTTTTTTCTCTTCCGCTGCGATCTGCAACTGACGGACGCGAGCTTCTGAATCTAGGAATAGCAGTACAGATCAAGACAATCCCAGTAGCATGGATGCTTGTGCTGTCGAAGTATTTGGCATGTAATAAAGATCGAACAGTTGTTTTGAGGGTTCGGTTTTGTGTATCTGTCTTGTCATCTGGTTGTGTAGCTTCATGATGAGAGATCCGGTCTGAGGGTCATGAGCAGAACCGCACATTGTCTCGGTAGACTTGCAGTTTCAGATGAGTAGCTTGTGTGCTTAGGGAGAGTGGTATTGTATTGCAACAATACTAGGAGAGCTTCTAAGGGTGATTATCCCAGAAGGAATGCAGTTGTGGTGGCAAAGAGGGGTCGGACGGGTACCTTTGTGAGTTCTGTGTCTTGGATTCGTTCGTGTCCCCCTTCTTTTTGGTTACAACATACTAACTAAAATATTTGATTTAACTATGTGAGCTGTTGAAATTGAAGTTTTTAGAATAGTTAACTTTTAGTTCACTTCCAGTTAATTCTTAATTCACTTTCAATTCACTTCTAGTTAACTCTTAGTTCATTTTTTAGTTAATTTTTTAATTAACTTTTAGTTCACTCTTGATAAAGTTTTAGTTCACTCATAGTTGAATCTTAATTCACTCATAATTCACACAGGGGTGTACTATAGCCACACATGGGTGCACATGGGTGAATTTGAACCACATGTAGGTTGGAAGTTTTTTGAGAAATTTCCTTGAACTAGGTGCCCAATGAGTATAAATAAAAACAAAATTCCCCATTACCTTTAATATGTTCAAGATTAATTTTGGGTACATTTTCTTGTCACAACCTTGTACTTTTCTTTTTCTTGTTCTTGGAATAAAGTTTTGTTGAAATCCTATCTTGCACATGTTGTGTTTTTGTTTCATGATTTGGGATTTAAAATTAGGCCTACCCTTGTTCATGTCCTTGGGAAATCTTGTTGTCTTGGTTGTTTTTGTGCATGTGACACCCCTCACCACTTTGAGGATATGCTGGAAGTCCTTTACCATTGCACCACAACTTTATAAAGTGAAAACTTTTGTCAATGTTTTTTATTTTAGTTCATAAGTTAACTTTTTGTTACATTTTTCACTTAGGTACATAGGAAGGTAGATAGGAGAGTAAGAAGGTCAATATATAATATCAAGGAAGGTAAATAGGTAGGTAAAATAATAGATATGTACGTACGTACATACATAAGTAAGTCCAAAATAGAAAATAGTTAGGTAGGTGTAATGGTCATTGACCTACCTATAAGCTACCTACCTACATATTTACCAACTTAGTAATTACCAACCTACCTAACTATCTATCTATTTATCTATTTGGCTTCCCACCTATGTATAACCTATCTACCCCCCTAGTTATTCATGCCTATCTACCTATTCCAACCTACCCATATAATCTTAAATTTATATGCCTAGGCAGACTACATTACAAGAGTATAACATTGCCCATGATTAAAAAGTAGCAAATGTAACATGTCACTTGTTGCAATGATAGGTAATAGTGACTTATATTAGTCATAATACCTACATTCACATATGCCACACAAACATAAAAATGCCACATGTAAGTTGTAGTGTTTGTTTTTATGGAAAAAATAAGTTAGCAAAGTCATTTCAAACATACCTACTTTTGAAAGGGAGGTAAAATAGACAACAAATATTCAACTTAGTAATTTTGGACAAGTAATTTAATCGCATCAATAATCTTAGTCACAATGTTAAGGGCCACATGAATTGAGGCATGTCCATTTTTTCTTTATTTTTATTAATTACCTATGTGAACCTTTCCTTCTCCAAATATGTGTTTGTCATTGTTTCTTGCATTAACATTATTTTTGGTTGACATTTAGATGCAAAATGGTGACTAGATTTTAAAGCCTTCATGGACTCCATCCTTTTCTTTCCCACACCACCCCCTTTTAATTTGGTAGCCACTCCAAGGCCCCCCAATTTCATTGCTCTTGATTGTCGATTGATTTTCCCCTTTATTCATTGTTTTCCTTTTAAGTTCCACAAAAGATGGACAATTTTTGACATGGTGGGATGAGTCAAAACAAAATGTACAATGCATTGGAAGAAAATCATAGTCTATCAAAATGGTCATAATGCCCCTTATTACCTTATTCCTCACTTTGAGTGATGTTTCCCATCCCTCATCAATTTCCAATGCTACACAATACACTATTAGAAAAACCCGTATTTGTGACTAAAATGTAGTTGTAAATGATTTTCACAACTCCCTTTAATTATGTAAGTCTAGTTGCACCCAACATGATATAATCTAAACATAACATTAACACAATGCACATGGATGAGGTATGTGATCAACCATATATATGATTGTATTATTTTTTATAACTAGTTATCACAATCTCCAACTTCCCTAATAACCAATTACACATTGACACATGTGGCAAAATTTGTGCATTTCCAAAAAGTGAAAAAAAAATAAAAAAATAAAATTCCATCATCCATCATGGATGCTTTAATATTGATGCATTTGGCCAAATTGGTTTTTGCCACATGGCATAATTTGTGCATTTTCAGAAAAGAAAATTTAAAAAATCATTGTGATTATCCTTTAAAAATGATTTTATATTGTGACATGTGGCATAATTGAAAGTCATTACGTGACATAATTTGTGTATTTCCAAAGAATATTAAATAATTTTTCCATTATGATTATTCATTTAAAATGGTTTATATTGTGACATGTGACATAGTAACTGAATCTTGGAAAAATAAAAATACCTATCTACCTACTTAAATGAAAAAAGTGGGACCTATTTACTTACCAAGGTAGGCAAGTAGGTAGGAAAGTAGAGTTAAAAAATCACCATATGAACATTTTTATTTTATTTTATGTTTCAATTTTAAAGATTAGTTTTTTTGAGCTCATCCCAAATTGGCACATATGTTTTAATCTGAGAACACAAGAAAAAACACCTTTTTTATATTTTTTATGAAATGATATTCAAGGATATATAATGGGTTAAATCTTTTAGTTGCACCTTAATTGCAAACTAGATTGTAATTAGAAAAAACATTTCTCACTTGTTTTGTCTTTGTTTTTATTTTTTTACATTATAAAATTAAATAGGTAATTATTTAATAATTTTAGAGGTGAATTAATTATCTAATAATTAATTAGCTGAAATAATAATATAATAAATAATTATCAAAATTGATTATTTGAGTTAATCAATCTATTTCATATAACTAGTTATTTAGTTAATTCAGATAATTATCATATAATTAGTTATAAGAGAATTATCAAATAATTAATCATTTGGATTGCCAAAATTAATTATATATATTAAATAATAATTAAGTATTTGAACGAACTAACTAACAAATTATTTGAATTAACTAATGAACTAAATATTTGAATTAGACTGATTATTTCAGATTGATTGTTAATTATTCAATATAATAAATTATTTAATAGTAATTTAATTGAATTAAATATTAATTAATTGGTAATAGTCAATAAATTAGTGAAAAAATCTTTATTAAAGATTAAATATTAATTTACTAATTAAATATTAAATATGTTTTAATTAACTAACCATTATTGATTTTTTTAATCAAGTAATCAATTAGTTAATGGTAATTATTCTTGAACAATTATTGATGACTGTATCAATTTATGATTTAATATTTAGACAATGAAATTAGTTTTTTTGAAATTATTAAGTAAGTAAGCAATCGTTCTATATTGGTGGGTATTAATTAAAATTTAATCAACTAATTAACCAAAATTAATTATTTCATATTTTATACTATGTAATCAATTAGTTGATAACAATTATTTATTGTTAATTAATATTTAATATTTTGATTGTATCATATTAATATGATGTCACCACTATTATTTAATCATACCTTGAAATAGACATAGTTTATTTTTACACAAATCATATAATATCATATTTAATTTTTTAAATTTTAATATCATCATAATATGAATAGATATATGCCTAATATACTTGAAATAAAAATTAAATAACTTAATATATTGTGAATACAAATTAAAAATATTTAAATATGCTAGATACGTTTAAGATATGCCTAATATACATTGAATACAAGTTAAATATATTTGTAATGTAGTCCATAATATTGTAATGTACAATAAATGTATAAGCACACCATAAAAAGTAACGAAGTTGTAAGTAATTTTGTGACCAAATGAACATAAGGGCCTATTTTTGGATAAAAAATTCAATAAGTATGAAAGGATGTGCAATTTTATAATTACATCATAATCACAAAAATAATAGCAAATTTAAAAGTATGGTGAGTAGTTGTAAAGGTGATGAAACATAGTTGCAAATGATAGATTGTTGCATGTAGTTGCAAATTGGATGGCTACATAATACAAAATTTCTAGTAATGAATAACATTGTTTAACTTTGTGGATGGAGTTCTAATCAAAACTTAAAAAAGTGCCCAATTCAAATGCAATATCTAAACCCATGTTATGAAATTATGTTGGGAACTTTTGTAAAGGAACCCATGTTGGGATCTTCATTCCCTTTGGTGTATCAAGATCAAAACTTAGATTCCACAATTGAAAACACACATACCCTAGCTTGATCTAAATGGTATTAACATTAGAAACTTTTTGATAGTACTTGAACCCATCAATTTTGAAAATGAAAAAACCTCTCCCAAATGAACAATCAAACAATACTTTACCTCCCCTCATTCTTTGATTTAGGAATGTGACCCATGCGTTAAAGGCTAAGTGAGATAGCTTATCTCCCACAAATGTGATGATTGAATGATCTTGCAAATAATTCATTTCCATTTTAACAACATTTTGACTGACTTGAACAATCCACTTGGATTCTTTCAGAAGAAAACCCTTGTAGTTATGCAAAAAGCCCAATAACAACACTTTTTTGAGCAATGTTTTAATAATCTTGATTGACAACTTCCTTGACTAATGGAGGATCTCCTTCTTACCTTCCATTTCTAGCAACATAAGATTGACCTTGCTTTTCTACTTGTTGATACACACATAGTTGGCAAAGATCTTACTTTCAAATGATTGCATACCCATGGAGGGGGCCATAATTTGTCACCAAGCACCTTGTTGAACTTAGCACAAATTCACCATTCTAAACTGACAAAAATCTATTCACACAATAAATGTTAACCCACCATTAAACCGTAACACACAACCCTAATCCACCCTAGGGCAAAACAAATTGGATAGAAAGGAAAAGGCACGTAACTATGGTTACAAGGAGGATTTGCACTTGAAAAATCTATGACCAAACATAAGTATTAATGCCATGTTCTAAAAACATTGCATTTTTGTAGCAACACTTCATGCCCATGCTTCTTAAGCTCCATTGCTCATCATTTCAAAATTCAAAAAGTTACAACTTGAGGTTTCAAAAACTTGCATTGAGAAGTTCATTTTTTAATAGTCAAATAAAGATGAAAATTAGTAGAGCATAATTTCTTTAAATATGATAACTTTTTGCATTAAAACTTAAAAATTTCTTTGGTTGTACTAATGGACATGTGGGCATTGACAAAAACAATTCATGACAACCATAGTTGGCAAAACATGACAAGCATAAAAAATCTACCATTTCTTTCATTACCTTCTCCTTCACAAGTTTCCAATGTGTTTGAATACTTACTATTCCATAGAAAAACCTAATATCCATTCCAATTTAAATGTTGTTTTTGTTGGAACTTGATGTCAAACCAATATTGGAATGAAAGTGTGAATCTTACATTTGTCATTTCCATAAGTTGAAAATTGTACCCTTAATCCATTCTTTTGCACACAAAATGAAGTCTAATAGAAGGAAAAATTGAAATGACAATGTCATTACATTATGGTGATCTAATGTTTTTTTCTAATGTCATAATGTCATAACATGCATATTGTTAATTTTTGGTTTTTGCTTGTTATCCTCCAATGAGGGCATTTACCAATTTTACTTTAAAAAAATACATAAGAAGAGATGAATATGTGAACACATGCATGTGATTATAAACTACCAACATGGTCCATTCTAATTATAGGAGAAATTAGTTACAACCCTAGCTAGTTACATCAAGTAGGAAAATCATTAGATTAAAACTACTGTTGGGTGATTTATAATTTTTTAGGATAAACTCTGGTTTTGGTTTTGCATCCACCAAAGAGGATGGTTCCATGTTTGGTTGGGATATTTTAAAAATTAAGAAACTTGGGTCAAATTTGGCTATAGTTTTGTAATCTAATTAATGATCAATTTTGGTTCTATTGAATTTATTTCAAAATGTCAAAATGATCATTTGTTTTAGATCTAGGTTTTCAATTATTGTTCAATCCTAGATTTGGGTTTTTTTACTATTCCTTGATCCTAATTAGTGGTTATTTAAAAGTAGTTTAGTTAGTGATTTTGTTGAAAAAGGTTTTAGTTAATTGTCAATTAGGTTCCAATTTGGACAAACTTGATCAATTTTCCAGTTTTTACTTATTTTGAGTTGAGTGGACATTAACAAATTCACCTCACCTCAATGTGTGGTTAAAAGACTTAGGGGAACAATTTTTTGTGGTCTAATTTTTGCAAACTGTCACACAAAATTGCCCAAAAAAACAAATGATAAAAACAATGGACAACTTTATTGTGAGAAAAAAATTGCAATTTAGAGTCTATAATGTGGATGTATGCTAGTATCCAAATAATTTTTTAACTACTCTTGTCATCCCTTTTCACTATATTTGGTCCAAATGGTATTCTTTTGTAAAATACATTGACATTCTTTGATGGAAATTAATGTTAGTTTAACATAAACTTTGGTGTCATTTGTTGGATATTGGCAACACTTAGACAATGTGGAAAATTGCAAGTTAAAGTAACTAATTTTTGACACAAGAGGTCTTTAATAGTACTTTTTAATAATGTCACTATTTTGATTGTGATAACATTGTGACATTGTTGGATGCCTATGTTTGAGGTAAAACAAGATTTTTTTTTTGAAAAGTAATTAATGGTTTTCTTTCAATACATCCCAAGATACCATTTTTGTGTAAAAAAATTGAATAGTACACAAAATTCATGTGGCGTTCCCAAGTTCCTGGTTGGGCCCAAAGGGGTCCAACTATGTTAAAGAGCGGAAGTAGTTGGAACTTGGTGTTGCTCCTAGTTTCCAACACTAGAGGGGGTAAGAGGGGCGTGTTGAAAGCTTCGGGATTAGACTAGGAAGAGGGACAAACTATTTAGTTACTTGGTCCTACATCCAAAACTAACCAACAAGTTAGTTAGATCACATTTTGAAGCACCTTTGGTGCTAGGACAAGCCACGGGCAACTCTAGACTCACTTGACTCACCACGGCCTGGACTCGGGGGAAGCCACCACCTTCCCCCATATAGTATTCTCTGTGCCTCTCCATCGCACTTGCATCTGAATGGCACTTTTTCCCAGGACTCCCAAAGTGGAGTTTCGAAATTGTCCCGGTTTGGACTTTCGAGACTTTGGGCGTTCATAACTTTTCGCTCCGACCTCCGATTAGGACAAGGTCTCAAGTAAACTTGTAGCTCTCCTTGAGAGCTTTCCAACGGTGTGTCACATTCCACCTGCACACCTCGGGATTGGGTCGATTCCCGACTTTTAGTGGTTGGGAGTCAAACTGCTAGTTTGATTCCCGACCATTCTTTCGACCATAACTTGTGCTACAGATGTACAAATGGCCCATGCGAGGCCATTTTGGACATCTATACTTCAATACCTTTCCAACAATATAAAGAACACCTCAATGTGAGGTGTTTTGACCCCTGCAATCGCATTCTGAGTTTTTGGGAGTCCCAGAGGGCTCCCAAGTCCCATTTTCGGGAGTGTGAGTGGCGACCTCACACTTCCCTCAAAGTGGGGTTGCGACAGTGACATTGTTGGATGCCCATGTTTGAGGTAAAACAAGATTTTTTTCTTGAAAAGTAACTAATGGTTTTCTTTCCATACATCCCAAGATACCATTTTTGTGTAAAAAAATTGAATAGTACACAAAATTCATGATGTAATGGACTTCACCATTTTCCTTGAAATTTGGCATTCCTAGAAGTTCCCCAAACTTTCATGCCATCTTGAAATGTTTTCAATATTCTTATTTTAAATTATTTATGACATTTTAAAACTTTGGAGATTGATAAATGGACTCATCGTTACAAATCTTAATTATGGCAAATCCATTTACATGTTGTTTATGTATTGTTACATAAGATGTCAAACACATTAAAAAGTCCCCCATTTGGTGCATTAAATTTTTTAATAATAAAAGTATTCCACTTAACTATATTACATACGAATATATATTTGAGTTTTTTCATAAAATTCAAAACTTATTTGACACAAGACACATTAATGTCCATTGTCCAAGGGGTGGGAAAAATTGCCATGTTACATAAATAGTGGGTCACTTTAGCTTACAATTATTTTGGCATGCCCCCAATAATTCTTTATAAATGGTGCTATCAACTTTAACACTTCACATGAAACAACAAAAGTTAAAGCAATGTTCATAGTTGGTAAATTTTTACCTTTAGCTTTGATATATGTAAGAACTTTAGTATTTAATTCATATGTTGTTAGCATTTCATTCATTTGGAGGACCATGACAATCCCAAATGTGTTTGTTGTATTAAGCAAGCCAATGTTTACATGACAAGGCTCCCATTTGTGGTTCAAAAATGAACAATGAGAAAAAATGTGTTCACTCTTTTCAACATTCACAAATTAGAACTCATTGGGAAAGTGGTGCAAGAGTCAAGAGCCCAGGAGATCAATTTCTCTTTAGTCTTTTTAACTAACATTGGCAAATTTTTTTTCATAAATTGACATTTCAATGGAAAGTTGACATCAAGATTTTGCATCAAAATTAATTTTCTAAGGAATGGTGATTGAACAAAAGACAAAGGCACCAATTCTAGTTTAAAAATAAACAAGACCAAATCCTCTTCAAATTAAATACGATGAAGATAATTTTTATGGTAAGGAATATAAGTACCAAAGAACAATGCAATACTCGACATGGGGTGGGGCCATACCATTTCAAGTTCAAAATCCTAATTCTCTTGTTTAGTCCATTTGGTCCCAAAAATTTGGTGAATCATTTTTAGATTTTCCAAAGTGTTCAAATTCTATTGGTAGACTTGTATTGATAATGCACTTTTAAAGTCTTGTATGTGTAACAACAAGGTAACACAAAACACATATCAATTGTTTAGGATGGGTTGATTTTACCTTTGAAATAATGTTTCAACTTTCGTTTGATGCATAAACAACCCCTTTTGTAATAATGCAATTATTTGGCTTCTAAATTCCCATTTTTTTGCCAACATTAACCACAATGTTCCATTAGTTACAACTATTGAAAAGAAATTTGCATATACAAGAGTAATACTACAACCAATAGAGGTTGACCTAACAACAATACCACAATAGTCCAAGTCTTCCAAGTATTCTAACTTAGTGGTAAAGTTAACCACATTATGAACTCACAGTCTTACTTTATGACGCATATCCTCCATCTCCTGAAAACTTAACAAAGAACAACAAAAAAAACACCAAAAAAACACCAACCTTAAATAAACAATAAGACCAAGGCATAAAAAAAAGACTTAGTATATATGAATAATAAAAATAGAAGAGCAAAAACACATATTTTACTTGTCAAAGATGATGGGCCTTTGTTGTGTGATGGATGGTGGATAAGGTGATGAACAAGGTGACTTATATGAGAACAAATCATGAAGAAAAGGTGAACAACAAAATGCAAATTTGCATAACAAAAAGAAAATCTCACAAAATGTGTGGGGGCCAGATATAATGCAATGGAGAAGAATGAACAATGAATAACATGATGAAGAAGAGTGAATAGTGTTATGTAAAAAAGTTGTAAAGGTATTTGAAGCACAAGGTGATGCAAAAAAGGAACAATGTGGTGGAAAGAAATTGTAGAGCACAAGGCAATGGAGAAAATTCGCATTGTAAGATGATGGAAAAAAATGATGCAAAGTGCAAAGGGATGCAAACAAATTGCAAAATAGTTGAGAGGGATTGTAGAATGCAAGGTGATGGAAATATGTTGTAGAGCAAAAAGCAATACAAAAAGCTTACAAAGCCATGTAAAGGAGTTGTAAAACACAAGGTGATGGAAGACAAGTTGCAAAATGTAAAGCAATGGGGACAATTTGCAAATTGCAAGGCAATGGAATCAAAAAGTGTGATGGAGACATAAGAAAACATGAAAACAAAAATCCTTAAGCAAACCCCAAAGGAAATCGCAAAACCCTTTAGGTTTGAGGCCTTAGCTCTATAATTGGAACCAAAATTAGGTTTTTGAGAAATCTCAATTCAGTTTAAGTTCTAAATCTAAAACCTAACTGACCACCTAAGTTTGATTATAGAAAATAATTTAAAGCAAAATCTGAAATGTTGGTTTTGGTTTCCCCCATCCAACCTAGAACCATGAAGAGGTTTCTAGGTTGGTTCCCCTACCCTCTTATCTGGAGGTTTTGATTATTTGAAGGTTCCATGATTTTGGTTAGGGTTGGATTTGGGTCTTTGGAAGTAGAATCAGAACCAGTAGTTGTAAACTGCCAAAGTGGATAAGCACCCAACATTGGTTTAAACGGATTTAGATTAGCCACCAAATGCTCAAGACATATGTTCTTTCCAACAAATACTTGTTGAGAACAAGTTGAATGAGTAATAAAGTTGTATAATTGAGAAGATAAAAGTCGTAGAATAATAAGAACTAATTTTTGAAAATAAAGAGTAAACACTACTTGCAAAGTCTTACATAATTTTTGAAACAGAATTGGTCAAGAGCGTACCCTGAACATCTGGTTCTTTGCTGGTTCTTTCTTAAAGCCCAATGGTTCATTGAATTTTTTGCAAACACCCTAGAGTTGGAGGTTATAACAAAATCAAAAGAACTACCTTCAGGACCCTGGTATTGTACAGTAATAGATGGATGTCTAGGGTTGTTGAAAGCCCTAATTCAAACAGTTATTGGAAATTTGTATTAAATTCTAATGTAGGGCACTGTTTGCATGAATCAAAAGCTCACATGAACTTAATAAAAAAAACATATCTACAGTGTTGCAATGAAGCTATTGTTTCAGAAGACAGCTTAAGACAATGAAGATCACCAAAGGAGCCCACAAGGGCCCAAAAAAGGCTCACAAAACCCTAAATCTAGGTGAGTGAATCTATGGGTTTGTAGGCTGAAAGCCTTGGCCCTTTTTGCTTGTGGATGGATCAATGTATTGTTACAGCTAGTTACTGAATTCCTCAATAGCTTTAAACTTTGGCCTTCCATGGGCCAAAGAGAGAGTGGGCACAAAAGCCCACAATGGTTTAAAGTTCTGCGGTTTGTAGCTCATGCAACTTTGGGGACTTAAAAATGAAAACGCATAAGAGTGCCCCATTCTTAAGCTTTGTCACCCAGCTATGCATATCCAATTTTGGGGGTCCCTGCAAAATGTGTCCAATGGATTTAAGCTTTGCATTGGCTTCCATATGTAACTTTGGGGGGGGGCCCAAATGATTCTAAGCTTTTCAGTACTCAATTTCATGCAACTTTGGAGATGAAGTGGGGACATGCAAAGTATGTTTGTATAGAAGCAAGATTTCAAATGTGGTAAAGGAATTCTTGTCCTGAGGTCATTGTTGAAGACAATAACTATCAAAAGAACACAATGCAAATGTACTTTCTAGAATACAAAATTTGGATTCTAGTGGGAGGAGCTGGGCATAACCATGAAACTCTCCTCCAACAACTAGAGCATCAAGTTTATTTTGATTTTTATTACTTAGCCAAATCATTACACAAATTCATACCCAGCTAAAACCATATAATAAAGTAAGTGAGCATTGTGAAAAAAAAGATTTAGCCTCAAAACTTGTTGGTCACTGACAATGATACCGTAGTACAATGGCAAGTTCAACATTTCAGTGTCGAACCATTATTTTATTTTGAAGATTTCATGTCGAAAATTTAATATTTTAATATTTCAAAATTCTATATTTTTCCATCATAAAATTTATTCTTTGAAAAAAAAAATTTGGGTGAAAATTTCAATGATTCTGAAAACAATATTATTAGTGTTGAAACTGCCAAGGTGGTGCAATATTCATAATGCAATTTGAGGGATGAAGTTTATCACCATGAAAACTAACAGGATCCATCATCACCCATCAGCTACATTCATATGCTTTCAACCTTTGTGAAAGAATGGATGGCAAGGTTGAGTTAGTTGTAAGTATCACTTATTATTTTCCTTCAGGCTTTTAACTCATGTAGTGTAAATATTACTCAATGTAAGGGATATTTCACTAAATGTTGATGTAATTTGGATGACTGCAATCAGCCCAAGCCTCCCTAACTCATAACTTGGGCTATTTCACCAGTTTTGAATGAATGTATTTTGTTTTGTTGTAATTAGATTCTGTTCAATTGTAAGCAACAGTAGCATACTGTTGCACCTTCAAAATTTAAACCTTAGTCACATACACAGCCACATTACAGTAGCCATCTGAACCCCCCAAAAAAAAAGAAAGCAAAAGATTAGATGTGGGCTCTTGTTAGTTGTTAAGCAGAGTATTGGGTTGATGGAACCTGCCAAACTTTATAAAAAGAGAGCACCCAAGAAAGGGAGAGAAAAAGAAAGAAGGGCCAAAGACCAAATTCCAGGCAATCAAACAGCTGAAAAGAGGCGGGCCACAAGGAGGTAAGGGAACCCTTGTCCACAATACTGAGGAACCACTAAGTACCAAAACCTCCACCAGTGTATTGAGTCCTTTTAAAAGCTTTCATAGCAGTCAGGTTCTGGTATTGGGTCCAAGGCTGATTTTTGCCTGGTATGAGGCAAGTATAAACCTGATACTCTGATTTGTTCTTTAGAACCTGAACTCGAGGTTCTTCATAAATGTCAAGAACCGCCTAACACTGGTCTCAACTCTACACCGGACCAACATTGTACAAAACAATAGTCACATTGGCTCAATTTGTATTGCAAATTAACCTACAAAGATGTTAACAGCAGAAATGAAAACAGAACAATGCATTTGCTCTCTGGGTATTTTATTTGCTCTTGGAGGCAAAGCTAAAGTCTCAACACGGCAACAGTTGGTTCATTGGCATCAGGTCATATACCGTGGCAACTAAAATTGGAAGCACAAAATGCATTATGAGTGTGTGCATGTATTTCAAGGTTGGGAGCGAGGGGCTCAATTTGGTTAGGACATCTTTCCATTAGGTTTATGTGATCACAGAATCTGCTGGAACAACGACTTTTCATTGTGATTAGTATAGCACTATGTAATTTGGTAAACAGATTCTTGTCTGGGCACAGCTGGGAAAGAATAAATGAATATAGAACTAGAAAGTACTACCGAGACCTGGGAACTCCCCAATATCTGGACTCACAATTATGAGAAGAATCCAAGAAACCTAGCACTCCAAAGTTTGGAGGAAACTTTGGCTACTCTTCAAAAGGAATGGATTGCTACTTACTGAAACCTAATCCCCAAGACAAAGTCAGTGTGTGAGCACAAAAGAAGGAGAGAGAACTTTACCAAGTCCCACATTGACTTGTTCAAAAAAACATGGGAAAAGTCTTCATCACGCGGCTGCAACATCATGCGAAGATACTTCAAGTCAAGCAAAAACAAAGAAGACGAATCACAAAGGACTTTAAGGAATCATGAAGGACTTTGCATGAAAGAGGAAGTTCCCTCAAGAAAAAAGCTAGGAAAGGGAATATTGCAAGAGCCCGTGGACTTTAAATTTGTTTCTTTCATTCGAATGGTTCACATATGGGATCGAATGTGAATGAATTTTCTCAGAAAGAAGAGAAGAGAAATATCTTCTCACAATAAGGCTGTCTGTCTACTCCAGTATATTTTTTGGGGTCAATTTTGTGATGTAGCCAAAGTGGTCATCAACTATAGGAAGATAATATAGCCAAATTTGGCTATAACAGGATATGCAAGTTTTAAAAAAAAGATCCTTCTATATTTTTGGCTACCTATTTGAACTAAGTATACAAATCTGGCAATTTTTCTTAAATCTTTTCAAATTCTGGGGATCACATAAGTCTCTTCATTTTTAAAATTGAATTTCACTCTCTGGCGAAATTTCTCCAGTGGAGAAAAGTCTGCAAGTCTACTCCAAGTTTCTTCCCTAAGTCAATTACACATGATTGTTTTTCTTCCTTTTTGGGCATGCAACCAGCTTGCGCATCTTGACATTGTAATACATTTTCAGCTAAAAAATGAGCTCCCTAGTTTGTAATTTGTAGTCCTTGGAAAACTAGTAACATAGCTCCTTCACTGCTTCCTTCATTGCAGCAGAGGTGATTACTATGGGTTACATCCAGCAAGCAACTGTAGTAGAGTTTGAGGGCACAACCTCTAGGGAAATGGTTGTTACTTCTGAACCCCCTACTGGTGTTATGCTGATCAATGTTTTTTTTGGGGGAGAAATTTCGCCATTTTTCAACAAAAAAATTGGGAAAATGCTTTTTTCTTGTGTAAATTTGACTAATTTAGCTCATTTAAAAAAAATCGCAAAAATTTCAATACTAAGAAAAAAGAAAAGCAAACACTGATGCTGATGAGTTCCTCAAAGACCACAGGTGTGAACAGTGATTTTTTTGCTGGTGAATTTTGGCCAAATTTTGGCTTGAAAATATACGATTTCCACCTAAACAAAGGATTTATCATGGGGAAAAATGGCACAAATTCGCCAGATTTTAACCCAAAAAGAAAAATCCAAATTGCCAAATTTTATGCTAAGTTCCAGTAGGTAGCCAAGCATATAGAATGACCTTTTACTTTCTGTTTTACTTTCGTATCTGGTATATATCCAAATTTGGCTAAATTGTTTTCTGGACGGTCACCAGTTTGGCAACATCACAAAATTGAGAAAAGGGAAGACACTCCTTGTGTGTGAGAGGGAGAATTGAATATACAATATTGGGTTTTGACTTTGATCTGTAATGTGCAAGTCGTCTTTGAGACCCACCTGATTTTTTGTTTTGTAGCATGTAATCTGCAAGTGCCTGGCATGTTGCCTGTAATCCAAATCATGTTTGTACAGAATGTCATGGGTTGCTATGGCTGCTGCTGACCTTAGTTACACGGATTCATGTGGCATTCTTCAGCACAGCCCCCTGAAAGTGAGCATTTTCTCAAGACCTCCAAGTCCCACTTATTTTTATGGTTTTGTAGTTTGTACAGAACGTGAGCGCTATCAGCTGACTGTCCTTTGTGTCAAATGTCACCTGTTCTTGTGCAAAGCTGTTTGATTGTGCCATTGTTAATCAAGGTTTGAAAGGTGAGTCCAGTTGCTACGAGAAAATTCAGATCTAATCATCATCCTTGGATGCTAGAGATCAAATCCAGTCACTCATGAACAGCCAAGATCAAATCCAGCCACCAGAGAGAAGAACTTTACACCATAGTAAATTAAAGGGCGGCATATGAAGGTGTGTATCGATACAGCCTGCCCATAGAGTGTGGCAAATGATTTCTCATGTATATACATGGGAGAAACGACAACTTACCAACAAAGTTGTAAAAATGCCTAGAGACCAACATATCACAATCATAAAGAATATTCGCATGAAAGTCTAACTTGTTTTGCACCTTTGGTAGGACAGAAATTGTTGTGAAGTCCTAGTAGCCATGTTTACCATCTATACAAACACATGAAACAAGGGGAAAAAAATTAAATCAGTTGACTGATTGGGGAGCATGGATGATGGAGACACATACTTTTGGTAAAACTTTGTTTGGATACTTGAATAATGTTAGACGAAAAAAAAATCTTCATTTGAATTTAGGCATGCCTTTTTTCCTGGGGGAACTTTTCAACACAAGAAATTTCCATCCATGTGCTCATCATCAAAATCAACAACTAATTTATTTAATGGCTACTTATACAAGTCGATGCTTTTGTAAATCGACGAATCTTTGATTCTCCATGCTCATTGGTAAAGTTCCTTTGCTTTTCTTGGTTTCTATGATTTGTCTATTGCTTTCTCAAAAACTTATAATTGTAAGTTTCGTGTTATAATGTCTATCCTTGGTCACTTTTGACAATTGGGTGTTGACTTATGTTTGCATCACTTGCTTGGGTGTTTGTTAGGGTCTATGTGCATTTTAGCAAATGATTTAGTATTTTGACCTTTTTACCTTTTAATAAAGAAGGTCGAAGGTTCTTCCAATTGAAAGAAAGCCTTTATCATGGAATCCCCATGTGATGTACATGCAATATATATATATAATAAAACACCAGTCATGATCTTGATTTAGATCAAATTGGTAAGGATCATGAAACCATATACTGGTTTGTAATTAATAACATTAGATAAAATTTAAGATTAAAACCATGTTATCTTGCTCTATGAAATGTATCTCAAGATTGTTCTAAATGTTATCTCATGCTATTTGATGCCATTTCAACTCTTCTATTTTGGGTCTGTTCTAAACAAAGAAATTATAACTATCAATTTGCAATCCCAAATGTTGGTTTTGCACACATACCATGCAAATGTTATCAAGTTGTCCAACTAGAGTAAAAGAAACTAGAAGTCCTCAAGGAGGACATTGAAACACAATGAAAATGCTTGTCAATTTTGTAAGCAAACAGTGTACTTTACCTTTTTCTTGATTTAAATAAGGTTTTGCATGATTAGAGGACAAAGATTTTAGAATAAGTTTGGATGTGATAATTAGTGATATAGGCCCAAATGCAGTGCATTGTTGGAGTTGCCAAAATTAGTGCTAGGTTTGACTTGTGTTGTAAAATACCAAAAGAAAAAAGAAAAAACACTTGTTTAATTATATGACCCATTTCTCAAAGACAACAAAATAAAAATCTGTTGGAGATTTGGGGTTGAAAATCTGGATTTCATTCTCTAAGCAAAGATATATCCAGGGGATCCACATTGCACAAGGGATTTATAATAATTTATGCTACAGTTTGCTGACTTTTATGTCCATCATGCCCTGAACTAAAAGTTGTTCAAGATCTTTCAAAAAGAGGCAAGACTTAAGATAGTAGAGAGTTACACATGTCCAATGAATGATTAGCATACTTTGATTCTTTGATTCCAGTAGTTACATGGCAAGTTCAACATTGCAGTGTCAAATAACATAGAATAACACTATTTTCTATTTCCCATCACAAAATTTTGTTCTTTGAAACAGAGAGTTCTTTTGAAAATAATTTCAACATTTCTGAAAATAGCATAATTGGTGTTGAAACTGTCAAGGTACTCTGATAATTGCATGTTTCTATGTAAATTCAGGTTCTGTGTTCACAATGGGATGACCAGTGTTTTCTTTCCCGCAATATTATGATGTAGCTGAATTTTGGACCAGCAATCATCCATAAGACAATTTAGCCAAATCTGGTTATAAAAATATTAAATGAAAAAATAAGCATCCTTCTATGTTTTTGGCTACTTGAAAAAAATTCTTTATCCAAATTGTGCAGCAGACTTAATGGAAACACAATTAAATCCTATTACAACTTTGATGATTATGTATACCTTACTTGTGTCGTCACCAGGGTTTTTTTAAAATCAATTTTTTGATATTAAAAAAATTGAAAAAAATTCCAACAAATTAGCAAAACTGATTGAATTTTCACTTGTAAAGAAGAAATACCACAATTTTCCACCTTTTTTTTGTTGAAAATTAAAAGAATTGTCTGGAAAGAAAACACAGATTCCTCACTCTTTCTTCACAATTCATCCTGATAGCTATTGAAGTTTTAAGTTCTCCAATTCAGGCTTGAATTCCAGTTTCCTCGGACAGATCCTGTGATGGTTCTTATTTTTTATGCTTCATATTTTCTTTTCTATTTATTCTACTTGTTGATTTCAAAACTTTCCGTATCAATGTATTAACCGCTCTTAGAATTGGTAATGCAAACCCAACCTCATGTGTAATAGGACAGGTTTTGAGCAAATCTTAAAGCACTGAATTGGTAACCAGATAACAAGTTTAGACTTTATACAGGCACAAAAACCTCTGATAAATGTCATAGTGCATCTAGATGCGCATCTATAGAGTGGAAGAAATTGTGGGGCATTTGGAAAAGAAAATGCATGCTCTTGCAAGCATTTCATTTTCCAAAATGCTTGCTTTGAGGGAACACCCCAGCCCCTAGGCATTACCCTACACAAGTTGGTAATTGGGGACTTAAGAAATATATGTTAAAATCGTGATAGCAAATATAAGACCCTTTGTGAACAGTCAATCCATTTGACAGAGACCTCACTAGCCTTTTCTTTGCTGGCTATATGTAGCCAAAAAGCTATATCAAAAATTAAAAATACTAAACCAAGTACTTGTTGAGATTTTCAATAGTTGTAATTCGACCACAATTTGAGAAAAATCACCAGATTTCTATATATGGTTGAAGTAGGCAGCCCAAAATATAGAAGGATGGTTTGAAAATTTTAATTTCATACTTAGATTGTAGCCAAATTTGGCCAAAGCTTCCTGTGGGTCATGGCCAATTTGACTATATCACAAAAAGTTGCCCAAAAAACACACTTAACCCCTATTCTCCTACTATTAGATTTTTTCAAAAGAGGTAAGACCCAACTGGGCCACATTGGTACTTTCAGTGGTATTTTCCCACCCTCTTGACTGAAGTGAAGTAGTGGCTATATTCAACCCAGGAAATGTTTAAATTTGGACTTGCAGACCCAGATTTATTTAGTCTTTATAAGGACAGGATATTTATAATGTTTGGAAGCAAACCAAAACCAAAACCAAATTTGGGGTTTTTGTTTTACCATGGTACTAGTTCAGGTGTTGGTTCACCCTTCAGATCTGAACCAATACTGCTTGACAGTTGGAGCAACCCATTCAATGAAAATGAAGCTGCAGGACTAATCAATTAATCAAAAGATAGCCTTAATATGACTTCCATTCATTCTGTTGCTCTTTCCCAATGCAAGCAAGTGAAGTTAGTAGGTGGGTTAATACCTAGTTGACTTTGCATACGTAGAACAATAAAACAAAAACTTGGGTGTTGTATCACACAGAAGTCCTCCCCTCTTTGTACATATCTGAGATTGATTTGATTGTCTATTAAAGTTTTTTGTGCAAATGTTTCTAATCATTGATTAAGTTTTGAATACTTTTAAACCAGAAATTCACCGAGGATAGCCTCAAAAGTCGAGGGTGCAAAGCCCTCACTGCCCCAGTATAGCTCTAAAAAATACAATTAGACCAAACAGGCAAAAATCCATCTGCCACTAGTCACTCAGAAGATGATTTTTCACTACTGTTAATTAATAACCATATACATATTCATCATCCAAAAATCAATAACTAGGGGAAATAAAAGTGAGGAGCCCCTGGAATCAACTGAATTCATAAGTCCTTTGTAGAGGTGCCTAAAAGTAAGGACCCCTGAAAAAAAGATCAAAAGAACTAGTTGGATGAAGCTTTTTTTTTCCTTGTCTAAATTTAGTCAGTTTGGTTTCTTTATATTCAAAATGGCTAATCATATTTACACGCTTTTTTGGTTTTCTAGTCACCAAATTTCAGCAATATATTTTTTGAAAATCGCCAAGTTTCTCTTTTGGGTTCAAGAATGTAACCAAAAAAATGTGGAGGATGCTTAATCTTTTTTACTTTCATATCTTGTTTATTTATAGCCACAATATGGTGAAATTGTCTTATGGATGATCCCCCACTTCAGCTACATCACAAAAATGAAAAAACCAAAAAAAAAAAACCAGTGGTTGGATAACCTGCTAATCAATACAAACTCCATTCTTATTTCTACAGAAAAATAGTAGTGCACTAAAGATTTCCATGTTCTTTGTCAGTGCAGCCTAGTCAGGATGATGAACACACCAGGTTTCATCTGAAAACTCTGAAGGTAAGCAACCTGAATAAACTTCTATCGTTGCGATATGTGATCTTTCCAGATCCCAGCCCTGAAAAGACATATTAGTACTGACCCAACAAACCAAACCCACCTCTGAAAGGGCGTTGTGAAGGGCCTAGACAAAGACCCATAATAAATTTAAGCACCTCTGAATGCTGTGCCTGAATGTCCCTGGCAAGGAGACACACGTGGGTTCCACCCACCCACCCATCCACCCACCTGTGAATGGCCTTCTGATCAAGGGTTTTCCAAAAAAACCCACATTAGAATGAAGTCTTGCAAAAAGTCCAGACGGAATTTGGTGCACAATTATACGAAATTGATCCCTTATCTTAGACAAAAAGGAGCCTGGAACGTCCAAATTCCATATAATTAGGTCAGCACAGGACATGCAATACATAATAAGTTCAGGAGATTCACATGAAAGAAACGGGAAATTGAACATGCAATTCAATCCAGATAGCTAGCTAGCTGCTTTTGGTGAGAGATCAAGTGGTTGCAATTTACAAAGCAGAAGGTGTAGAATTTTATTCATTGGAAAAATTAGCTTGGACAATTTTAGGGCTTAGAAGAGTTGAAGCGCTTACAAGCTCAAAAAAGTTTTCAAAACTTATAATATGCAAATGTTAATATGATTCCCTTGCCCAACCAACCGACTCTTCTAATCTGCGAAATCATAGTTTTTATGTGCAAAGAGGTTCGGGCCACTTCCAGCTCCGCTTCCTTCTTCCTCTCTCTTGCCCTAAAATTGGTTGCCACGAGCTGATGCAAGCAGAATGCTATGAACCAGCAAGCAAGTAAGCAAGTAAGCATGCCTCAGCAGCTAGCCTGTTTGTTATTCATAACGATAAAAAACAAAAAAGAAAAGAAGAAAACAATTGTAACAAATGGCGAGTGAATTCGAGTGTGGGAACTGATATATGATAATTTGATGTGCGGGTGGGTCTGATGTTACATCATTTCGGGCTACCAATTTTAGCACCATGCTGAAATGAGTAGCAACAGCAAAACCATAATAATCTCTGTTCGGATCTCACATTGTAAAACCAACCAAAAAAATGGAAAAACTTAGAAAAATCTGATGATCATGATCTAAGGCAAATCTGCTTGCTGGTGGTGCTGGTGCTGGTCTCTCTCGCTCTACTCTTTACCTACACCCTTCTTTGCAGGAGCTAGGTCATCCATACATACATACATACATACATACATACATACATACATGATGTAGATGATCTTGAAGCGGCTGCAAGATCATGATCTGGATCATGGAGGTGTTTCACAAAACTAGCGATGAAGATTAACTACTACTAGTGCAAATAATGTCAGGTGGTTGTTCTTGTTGTTGTTGTTGGCAACAGAAGAGACGAACAAGAACAAGACCTGGCAATAATTATAGTAGTGGTAGTAGAAGAAAGAAGAGTTCTGAACCAACCGGAGCCTGGCTGCTGCAGCAGGCAAAAAAACAAAACAGCCAAAAGGAAATGTCCTGATCAATCGTCGTCCTCTCAACGGTAGCTGCACAAGTTTTGATTTTGATGAGTAATCCTGTTGTTGTTGTTGTTGACTAGCGTTAGCTCATGCCCAATCCCACCAGGGCAGAGCTCCGTGCTCATCCACTTGAGGTAGTAAATAATTACAAGAATCCTGATCAGCCGGCTGAAAGACCATAGCAGCACCATCGATGGCGCCCTCGAGCTTGATTGTACTAGTGGTGCTGCGCTGGTTATAAGTTTGCGGATCAGAGAAAACACGGCTGCACACAAGATCTTGGCCCATGACGAGATCCGCATTCAAGCAGCTGTTGCTCGGGACGTTCACAATAGTTGTTGTTGTTGTTGTTGCTGCTGCTGTATCCACGTATATCTGGCCCGGACATGCAGAGGAGGCCGCGACGGTGGCGGACGTGACGGTGGAGGACGTGATCGTATGGGAATTAAGTCCGCTGTCGATAGTGCGAGGGCTGTCCGCGTCCAGTATTTCACTTGACGTGCTATAAGCTGAGCTTGGTGATCCGTCCTTCCTTTTGCGTGTCCTCGTGGCTGCTGACGAGGATGGCATCACTTCCGCGCTGCTGCTCACAGGATTTGTAAAAGCTGTTAATCTCGTCGGGTGATCGTCCACCATGTCTCTACAGCTGCTGCTCCTGGAGAATACATGAGCTTCCACAACCACGCCGCTTGGTTTCTCCGGTAATGTCAGCTGGTGACTAGGGGACTCGTTGGAAGTCGCCCCCGGCTGGTGGTTTAACGTAGTCGCTGTCGTCTCTACGAGCTTCGAGGAGGACTGCTGCTGTTGCACGTATGATCCAATGGGAGCTGCTTGACACCCAGCTGCTGATTCCTCTTCAGGCTGGGTTGTTGATTTTTCTGTCAACCACTTGACCTGATCACCACAAGAGAGATTGTCATGTAAAGGATTCTCCATTGTTGCTATCAAAGATACCCAGGTTCACTGTAAGAATTCTGGATCAGACGTGCAGAGAAGGAAGGAAGGAGAGAACACATTCAAGCTCGCTAGCTGGAAGCTAAGCTTGGAGGGATGCATGAAGAACAGGCTGTTGAGAACGGTGTGAAATTATGAGTACCTTAGCCTGAAGCTCTTGTTTCTCGTCCCTAACAGATTCGAGTTCACTTTTCAGTCTGTTGTAGTCCAGGGTGAGAATTTCATAGTCGCGTTCCAGCTGCTTGGTTTTCCAACGAGCGCGACGGTTCTGGAACCACACCGCAACCTGTCGCGGCTGCAGCCCCAGCTCCTTGGCTAGCTGCATTTTCCTTTCCGGTTCCAGTTTGTTCTCCAGCTCGAAGTTCCTTTCCAGTGATCGCACTTGATCAAACGTCAGCCTTCTCTTTTTCTCCGCATTATGCAGCCCACAGTACTCGTCGCCCCCATCGTCTGCTGCATCCATCCCCGCCGCGTCGAGGAGCGAAGAAGCGTCAAATGTAGTAGTAGTAGTAGGAGGAGGAGGATAGAAGCTGCTGGATCGCTTCTGACCACCACCACCACCACCACCACCACCACAACCCATCACTGCATCTTCCAGGCTTCCGCTCGATCGAGAAGCTGCAGAAAGAAGAAGAAGAAACAAGGACATCATGCATCATGGCCGGTCCCCAAATTGTTAATAGAAAGCACATGAAGCAGCTCTGATGATCAGAAGACAAACAAGAACCTTGGCTGGTCTTATACGAACCTTGAAGCGCCCCTGCAGGAGTGCAAGAGGCAAGCATCGCCGCCAACGGGTCTGTGGAGCTGCTCTCGCTCCTGCTGGACATTAACATCATGTCCGAAGGCCCCGTTGCGAAACCTCTCATGAAATTGTTGTTCCCCTGCTGCTGCTGCATCATCTCTGCTGGCTGCTGCTGGAAACAAGCTGAAGAAGAAACGGCAGCTGAATGCTGCAGCAGTTGATCCGTGCTCGTCTTCCCCTGCTGCAGCAGAATCGAATAATCCACAACTGATCTGCCTGCTCCTCCTGCACTAGCAGCATAACCAGCTCTACTACTAGTCGTCAACCATGCAGCCGGAAGATCTGTCCAGCTTTTCCCACCTCCAGCTCCTGGGGGCCACACCCCATGACATTGCCCTGGTATTTCCAGCGGAACTAATTCAGTGATAGAACGCCAAGAGGCAGTTGCTATGCTATCGGCAGGTTGCACGGTTGTTCTCCCTACTGCCTCACAATGCCCAAATGTGAAACTGCAGCTACATCAGACATTGGAACTCTGAAGGGGAAGTCTGCTGCAGAAAGATCACCCCAAGCCTCCTCCTTCGTCTCCACTTCCCAGACTTCTGCTTTTACTGTCACAGAGTTCACAGGTGTTTACAGATGGGGGGAGAGAGAGGTCTTCTACACAGAGAGAATGGGAGAAACAGAAAGCTGTATGTCTGTATGTATGTATCACAAGGACTAAACTTCAGACAGAGCTGCTGCACAAGATATATATAATTTCCAACGTCCTGTCAGGCTGCTGTCAGTCACACACACACACACACACATACGCACACACCAAACATGATCTATACAAAGACTTATTACACTTACTTTCAAACGGGGTCATGAGGAGCACGAGAGATGCAGCAGGATGGATTCGTTCGTGTTTTGTACAAGAAGAAGCAGCAGGTTCACGACCTTGTTGACAGCACCCATAAAAGCTCAAAAGAAATACAGAACATCACACTACTACTGTCTGTATGTGTCTGCGTCCGTCCCTCTGTCCCTCCCCCGTAGTATAGTAGTGGTTTTTCTGCATCCCCTAAAGAGGAACAACGACAACTACTACAGAGAAAATGATTAGGTCAGACGAAGGAGCCAGCGGCGAGCTTCTACTGAAAGCAATACAAAGCAAAGCTCGTCTCCCCACTACTTCCACCACCACCACTTCTTACAACTCTTCTGGAGATTGCTTTTTCATGACGATTCTGAAAACCCACAAAAACCGACCTGCATTCTTCCTTATACACAAAAAGGCTCTCACAAACTTGGTTCCCGGTTGGCTTGTGGTGTGATGATTTCTCATGGAACGGTAATAAACTTGTGTACTCTAGAACAACAATCCCACCCAAAAAAGAAAAAAAAAAGGGGGGGAGGGGGGCAGTCGAAGCAGTGTTGCCTTGCAGACCTGAGAGTCTCCTAACAACGAGGTCTCAAACGTCCACAACAACGTTTTGTAGTTTCTACAGCTTTGACGCAACCGCAGATGTTGGAAGTATACCACCTAGGTAGGTATGTCTCACCATCCTGCCCTGCAGGCAGCACCTCGCGGACCCCACCCATCCCATGGAAAAAGCAAACCCCACATCCAC
>Ga0209611_10004060_pt1 | contig 25107 bp, 18 predicted proteins | sample S1TSphgellanicum_3_FD_187693 | JGI IMG/M metagenome (GOLD analysis project Ga0209611, IMG submission 187693) | Host-associated microbial communities from peat moss isolated from Minnesota, USA - S1T2_Fc - Sphagnum magellanicum MG (SPAdes) (version 2) | ecosystem: Host-associated > Plants > Peat...
CCAATATGTCTACATGAACGTCTTCTTTATTGTACTATTGGTCAATGTTTCACTCTATTTGAAGTCAACCTCCACATCAGAAATATGTGCTTCTCTCTAGTGTTAACTTGGATTAGGTATGCCTTTTAGTTTACATGCTTGCTTGTACAGGACAAGCTAAAATGAAATGAAAATTACCCTCACAAGCTTGAGTGAGGATAATATGGACTTTTAAAATTAGCTATGTCTCTTGAGTGCTAGCCAACATCATGACCAAGTCTTCCTGTTGCTTCGGGAAATGCGACACAAATGCAGATTTTTTGTAATGCTTTGCCCAAAATTCTGGGTGGATTATTATATATACATATCTACCCCCACTGTCAGGAGCTGATGAAGTCAGCAGGTAGTCATGACATCTTGTCACTGTTATTCTTGATGAAGGTGATGGTCTGACACTTTGTGAGCCCACTCTCACGAGGTTATGACGGCACTCAATGGTTGCCTTCAAATTGATGTTGTGTAGTTTTCTCTGCAATTCCATGGATACATGAGATTATGTGTTGTTATGATTGTGGATAAATAAGAAAATTAGGAACTGAAGTTAAGATTTGTCTAGTCACCTGGAAATTCTGTTTTATTTTGCATAATTGTTGGTGTATTATGCTCCATAAACTATGGTTTGATGGTTGTAGGATGCAAGAGTCCAGGCAGAACAGGGGCAGAAAGAAGCTGAGGTAAAACTTGAAAGGGCAGAGAAGGCGATGCAGGAGATGGTGCAGCAATTGCAATCACTACAATCAGACCGTGATGCAGTAGAGTCACAAGCACGCACTGATAAGAAGGTATATATCTTGCAAATTTCATTACCTTTATCAGACTTTAGAGGAATGGTCCATGAGCATGGAGTTTGAGGTCTGGCATTGCCATAGCAGAGTATGTGTAACTACTGCTGCAAGTTCTTTAGATTGAGACTGCTGAATCTTTCAGCCTGTTTCAATTGTCATGTCAGCTGTGACAAGTTGTGTGAAAAGTTTACTGGTGGGGTGATGTCAGCTGCTTGTGAAAGAAGTTAGGTCTCTTCGACATTCACAGAATGAACTCAAGCAGGAAGCAGCACATGCACTTGAGGCCAAGGCTGCTCTTGAGGTGGGTTCTCTATGACACTCTCCTTGATGTATTCTTATAAAATCAAAGATTAAGCTCAGTTATGAGTTTGATATTTGCAGCCAAGCCTGGCCATCATAAACAATGGGCATTATCTAGGCACTTGGTGTCATATGCATGGTGTGCAAAGTTAGACTCATTGTGAAGGGAATCCTTTCTGTTCACTCGTTGTAGATTTGGAGACCTGGGTTCCAGGATTCCTTAAAAGTGGCAGGGGTCTTAATTTGGAGTATGCCTATCTTATGCTCGGTGATGTGTGAACTTGGTAATTTTACTGCAGTTGAGTTTGCAAGAAGAGAAGCATAGGCAAGAAGAGGGAAGATCTGCAAGACTGAAGTTTCTGCATGAAATGGGCATGCTTCGGAAACGGTTGCAAGAGTGCAGGGTGGAAATTTTGGCCAAGGAAGATGACACATCAGCAAATGAGAACAAAGTGGCAGCAGGGAAGACTGATGCTTTTGAACTTCTATCAACCTCGGACAACCGTATTAGCCTTTTGCTGGCAGAGGTGGGTTGAAATTTGCATTACAATCCCTTGCAGCATATGTTTTCCACAATAGTGTTCTCTTGAAGAACGAGGCAGAAGAGTGTGATGAAGCGGTCCTGCTGGGGAATGATATACTAGAGCTCTCTGGTGGCAGATGTCATGGTTGTGTGGTTTTCTGAAAGATAGGAGGTGTAAAGGCCTTGACTTGCACAGGTGGCCAATTTATCCAAATTGTGCAAAATTGCTGGCTTGCAGGCTCAACTCCTTGCACAGGATGATGTGGAGCCAGCAGCAAGGATTGGATCACCTACCAAAGACCACAAACCCCACAGCAACGGTGACACTGGAAGATCAAATCAGCAGGGGGCTGATTTACAGGCCTCCAGTTCAGACATGGAAATGGAGTCTGCATTAAAAAAGATGTTAACTGATATGTTTATAGACCAAGCCCAACTCCAGAGGTCACTGAATTCTCTCACACGTAATGCTCTGGTATCAAATCAGCAGCAGAGAAAGGACCCAGTGCCTGCTGAAACATCAGTTGTGAAACAGTCTTTACTGAACCGATTTCTGTGATTCATAGATAAAGGCTGGATGGAATACTGTACAGAGGTAGATTGTCAATGTACGAGCTTTTGGCTTCATGAATGGCTTTCATGTTGTCAAGAAGGTGCTTGAGATAGAGGGGACATTTCAGTTTTTGTCCTCTAGTTAATTGCTGCGGGCTTAGCTTCAGGTCCTGGAATTTTCTTTTGACCAGTATGTGTAAATATAATGCCAGATATTATTAGGTTACTGCCACTCAGACCAGTGAAGATGGCACATGGTAGTAGTAGTAGTAGTAAAGAGAGAAGAAGCTCGATACAAATTCCACATTCAAGATTTTGACAAAAGCTAGTAGTAGCTCCATAGTGTAGAGGCTTCAGTTGTGATGGAAAAGATAGGGGGACCAAGAATCTCCTCAATCTTTAGTGGGTGATTTAAATTGACTCAGTTCTTCATATGCAAGTGTGCAGAGTGCAAGCCACTTGAAGGAGTCATCATGCAAGCATAATGCCAGTTTTGTTGATGCAAGCAGTCATTGAATCAACCTTCTTCAGAGTCATGTTGGAATCATGACACTACCTGAAAGCAATATTAGTCAAAATAAGTGCAATTTTTGCAGGAGTAAGGAAATTGGCCTTCATCTTAACACAGAGCAGAATCCAACAAGAGAGAGTGCTGAAGCTTTCTGTGTTTAGGACCTTTACAGTGCCATAGGAAAAGGACACCTTTAAGCCATAGTTTCAATATATTGGAACTCAGTGAAATGGTAAGGAACTCACTATTGCACAAAACTCAATTTCCTTAAGTAACATGATACCATTCACAGCAATACAAACCGAATCATTGCCTTATTGCAATGCTGTTGTACACATTTATGTTTTGATGCCTAAGTTTGGCAGAAACAGGCACTGATTGCAAACAGGTGATGAAAGGTCCATGTTAGCCAACAGAATCATGGCATGTCAGTGAGGGAATTTGATGTATGGAAAACCATACCAACAAACCAGTCTGGAGAATGAGGTGATACATTATTCTTTGCTGACATGATTGCACCCACTTCCTTGTCATCATCTTACATTCTCAAATTCTCATCTTTAGAAGTGCAGAACATGCATCACAGCTGCAAAATGGACATCAATTTGGACAGGTCCAGCAACAAAAATCTGGTGCAACCCTAACCCATCTCCAAGGCTCTCAAGCAATTTACAATCCTATAAACATTCTATAATTTACAGAATGTTTTTGGACAGAGTGGAAAAAAAATAAAAATCTATAGAAGACAAACCTAAGTAAACATTTTTATGACTTCATGCAAACATTAATAACAAAAATCTCCTTTACACTACAACTTTATCATATCATAATCTTGAAAAATCACATGTTTCGATCCTTAACGGCCCAGCTATTTCTATTCCATTAACGTATAATAGAGAAATCCATAAAGTGACCTTCACTTCAGGTCCTTTTTTCATCACCCCCTGCCTTCAAACTTTGAGATAGGCAAAGTGAAAGAATTTTATTGAATCAAGAGTAAAACTCAATATCATAGAACAGTAAACCCCCTTTATTATAATCACGTCCTTGGTGACCATTTTTTTTGTGACACTAATGAAATGTGATTTAAACATGTAGAGTCACATTTCATTTAAACCCTTACAAGATTGTGACTATAAGTAAAAAAAAACAGCCTTTTTATGCTAGAATAAAGGTGCCAATTGTTTAAATTTCTTACATGGGTTATTCTAAGCTCTACTATGCATTATTAGACTTGAAGACGGTTGTGAGTTTTACTTGTTTTAATGTGACAATTTATATTGAGTCTAAGCTCCTTAATTATTAGTTTGTGTATTTTGTCAACTAGATTTTTTTAATTAAGATTTTCTATTTTCTTGGCAAGTTTGCATATCTTTTGCTTGTCTATGCTAAAAAGTTGTTTTTTCTATTCTTTTAAATTGGATTCATTGTTATTAGTTTGCACAATTTAAACATAAAGCAACACTAACATTGCCAAAGGGAACTACAATTTACAAAACCCTAATATTTGCCTTAAATTTTCCCCATTATAATCACATTTATAAAAGAAAGTTTTGCAAATCTTTTGTGCTACTAATGAATGTGATAGTGACTCTAAAAAATAGTGTTTCTTACTAAAATGAATGGTTACTAAAAAATGTGTGACACAAATAAGACTGTGACTAAAATGGGTGTGATTATAAAGGGGGTTTATTATATCTAATGCACAAGATTTGAAATAATTATGGCATTAGTAAGAGTGGTTGCAGTGAAGGCACTTGAGGAAAAAAGGAAAGACAATATGAAACTCAAATTATCACAAAATTCAATGTAATTTGAGTTTTATCTTGTTTTCACTCCTTGTTTAAATGCAATGTTTTTTTTTAATTGTGTTTTTTTAATCTCACCCCCTTAATGACCAGACTCGGGTTACTAATATTGTGTTTCTTTCACTTTAAAAATATCTCTAAATAGATTCAAGTGATTTCTCAAGAATAAATGATGAAGGGAGAACCTTATGCGTTGATAGAATTGTTAACCTTAATAGTTGATTCATCATTTTTGAGTGGAGTTGGTAAGATACTTTTACATGTACAATATGTTTCAAAACAATTAAGTACATGTGCCAAAGATCCACTGTAATTGTTGTTGTGCATTTTGACTATAAATTTTTGGTAGATTCATATATATATGCCACTTTATCACTACTATTCATGATAAAGGTGATGGTTTGATACTTTGTGAATGACAATCAATAAACTTATGATCATATGTACTCATTCTTGGTGTTTTAGTTTTGGCTTTTTGCTACAATTTATAAAAACGTTTTTTTATATATGCAAGAAATTTATACCCACTTGCAATAGTTGATGAAATCATATTTTAATGGACAATTGTGGCCTTGTTCATTAGCTCTATGTGGTTGGTCTTGGGTGCATATGAATCTCCATTTATTTCAACATTTTTCTCCACTTTGTGCTTGACTTTTGCCTTTTTTCTTGTTTTATGTGTGGTCAATTTTGCATAATATGCATGTTTGGCACTACATAGAATTTAGTGACTTTCAACTTTTTTGGAATAATAGCAAAAAGAAATTGCTTTGAAATTTCTCTATAATCTCATAGGCATAATAACAAGTTTTCATGAACCAAAATATTGATTTTGATTGTTATACAAGTGGTGTGGTTTAAATTTTGTTAATCTTTTTTTTTTTCCTCCTTTTTGTGTATTATATTTTGTGAATGGCATTCATAATGTCATGACCACATTCATTGTTGTCATATTAGATTTGGTAGTTTGCCAAAAATGACAAGATGTTAACCTTTGGTGGTTGAAGGTAACTTTAAATGACATGCCCCTAGGTTTGTCAAGTGTTCTCAAAGGTAAAAGAACCTTGTCGATTTTCATGTTTTAACAAAATGCAAACTCAAGGCACACTCCCTAGCTCCCAAGAGAGAAAACAAGGATAGGATTAAGAATTCAAGGTGATATAAACTTGCCCAAATCAAGAAAGAAGGCGATTAGTTCACATTGGAACCAAAATGGTGCACGAGCAAACCAAACTCACAAGTCATAACATAACCAAGCTTGGAAATAAACCACGACCTTTTCATAATTATATTATGTGACCAATGGCAAGGGTTACATCAAAGTGCAAAAGAGTCCCAGGCTTGGGAATCATGAAAATTCTTGAATTTGCTTAGTTATGAGTCTCACAACTTTGTGGGCTCATCACTTTCGCATATGAACTCTAATTGAAAAACTTTCAAAGGAAAAGATGTAACCTTCGAAAAGAATTTTCATTATTACATCACATGTTCAATTAAAAAAACATTTGACCCTTATTTCATGGGTTTAGTGATTGGAAGTCAAACTATCAATTCAATTCCAAATCATTCTTTTGGCCATAACTTTTGGCTCATTATTCCAAATGGAAACTATGAGCCCATTTTCAACATCTAAATTTCATGACCTTTTTTATGGTACATTGAAGGCTCAATTTGAACATCGTTAACTATTTGTCACAAATATTTGGAACTCTTATGAAACTACAACTTGCAAAATGTTTTTCAACTGGGATATTTCAAACTCCCATCCTTCCACCCTTATACATTTGTGAAAGTTTATTTAAATTTTGAGATACTCTCTTAACCTACTTTCATTTTCATGCTTTCTTCTCAAGCCCAAGGCTAGGGTTGTGACAATAAATAACAAAATGCATTTTTTGTTAATGAAGTTGTTACTATTTGGACAATTCCAAATTAATGTTAAATTTTATATTATAAAACCTCAAGACTTTCAATTCAAAATCATCAGTCATTTTTTTTTCTCAATGCATGAAAACGTGATAAAAATATGCCAAAAACAAATCCCAAGTTTGTCAAAAATTGAGAATGTTAATTTTGGAAACTTACAAGTATGTGAAGCCTTTTAACATTGAATTTCAAAATTAGATCAACATATCATATGTGACATGGAATTGTGCCAAAAGATAACATCTATGATTATATATATGATACAAACCTTAGTTGTATATGCTTTAATGATTATACGACTATGTAGTTGATTTAGATACAATGTTTATGTCATCTTGTCACAATTGTGACCATAATCATTTATGCCATGACAATAATTGTTTATGCCATGCAATGGATGATTACATGATTTTGGTTGTCGAATTTTATAATATTAAATTGAATAATAATATGGAAGATGCATCCAATAGTTGATATTTTGTTTTAAAATATAAATTGTTAATTTTTTAATTAATTTTTTGTTACCATGTGGCAACCTATTCCAAATTTTAAAATGCCAACCATTTATGAATTGCCACGTGGCTACCTAAAGCTAAGAAATGAACATTTTGGCTTAATCATGTGATGTCACATGACAACCAAGGCCTATGAAGTCTAGCTTACACTAGGAAGTCTAAATTAACTAACCTAATATAAGAACTTAGCCTGGCCACTTGAAGTTAAAAACAAACCTAGAATAAACTAAATAAATTACATGGGCAAAGAACTTGTGTAATAGGTTGCAAGTGTGAGGACTTGAAGCTTTCACCTTTGTTTTGAGGATTCAAGTCTTTAACCATTGCACCACAACTTTTTATTTGTAACATAATTAGTCATCACAAAGGTATAAATATTAACATATTTTAGTTTACGTTAACCTAAGTAACCTTAGGTTAACATAGGTTGACCTAAACTAACTTAGGCTACCTAAGATGACCTAGGTTGATCTCAACTAACTTAAACCACCCACCAAATCTAGCCTAGGCTAAATTAGACCTTCCAAAGCTATTTTAGGTTAATTTAAAATAATTTAAGGCTACTTAGGTTAAACCTATGTTAAATTTATACTAAACTTAAAGGTGAAGTTTAAAGGTTAAACCTAATATGAACATAAATAAGCATGGTTAAACCTAATTAATTGAGATTAAACCTAAAGGTTAAACCTACAAGCTAAATTTGAAAGTTAAACAAATTGAACTTAGAGGCTAAATTTAAATTAAAGATATGTTCAACCTAGGTTAACGTAGGCTATACCTAGGCTAATCAAGGCAAAACCTTGTGTGAAAGTATTTCAAATATTGATTCCAAAAAGAAAATAATAAAATGGCATGATGTTAAATTAAGTTGTTTTGGGTTCATATGTAAAATCACAATATTTAAAACCATTCACAATTGGTTAATGATCATAAGTTTTTTTTAATATTTAATGTTTTTTTGGGGGGCTTCCTTTGAAAATCTTCACACTATATACAAAATACATATTTTAATGATAATTATGAATATATTGCTCTTAACAACATCACCAAATCAACAAATTTTTTTCATATAATTTTTTTCCAATTTTTTGATATGTTCAATACATTTTGTTACTTGGTTAAACATGGTTTTGAAGTCAAACCATGTGTTTTAACCATGTGATTATGAGCATCATGACATGACTTAATGTGAACATGTTTTTTTTAAGTTTGAAATTGTGTGTGTGTGTTTTTTTTTTTTTACATACTTTGCAAAAAAAATGTACATGTCCCAATTGCTAAAAAAAGTTAGTTTTCCACATGTACAAATTGTAACTCAAAAATTCCAAACATAGTGTGTATTAAGAAATAACTAGGAATATCTATTACCAAGTTACAAAAGTGAATTATCATTTATGTGCATGTAAAAAAATTGTTTTGGATGTTAGACAAAAAATTGGTAAATTTATTAGCTTTTTATTATCCAAATTTTTAGATTTTTGTTCCAATGGATGCACAACCATCCTCATTAGTACATGTGGATGTTGTTAGATAATTTTAATAAGTTGCATTATTAATGCTTAAGTTTGAACTTTGAAAGGTGGTAAATAAAACATTCAACTAATTTTTGGGCAAGTTTTACCTTTTTCATCTTGCCTAATGTTTTGGTACACTCCCTTTTTGTTCAGGCCCTAATGCCATACTTTACCATGCTTTCACCACAATTAAAAGGTCGTGCTACTATTGATTTTTATATGTTTGCTTATACAAATTGAAGTGTAATATTTGACCAATGGTAGTTCAAGTTCATTTTAGAGAAAATATACACCAAGATTTTGTAGTACAAAAAAAGTCACAAACTATAACATTTAAAAAATTGACCCAATTAAATATATTCCATGTTGCACGATTGAATTTCATCTAGGACCATACATTGGGTGGCACTTAATTGCATCTTCTATGATTTTTAAAGATCGAGAGAAGGACCCTTATGTGATTTAAAAAATAATTCTAGATATTGAAATGAAAAGTGCACATGATTGTTCTAGGTTTGCATTATTGCATTTTATATGTGACATTGGTTGTGTTGTTCTCTCATTTTGGTACTTTCACCTCAAAAATTTGATTGTTCAACAAATGGATATTAAATTGTGGACAATCTTTTTGGACCTTTCAAAGGAGTTGCAAAATATTGTTACTAATTAGCTATTTTGATGATTACATTGCACTACTATTACAGTTCATTGGCTAAGCATTGTCCATAAGTGTGTTAATAATGTTTTTAGATCACATGCATGCAATAATATTTAATAGTAATGGTAAAAATTTCCATAATATTTAGGGTGATCAGTTGTCAAGGATTTTAAACATGAACCAAATAGTGTTTTCTCAATCTCCAATTGAAAGAAAGTGCATATTACCTTACTTTTAGTATTTTAAAAGAGGCATCTTTAGGTGGATGGTTAATGATGGATGAAAATATAAGGGTTTCATTTAATCCATCAAAGGTAAAAACACACTTATGTGACTCAAATTTGACATTTTTATCACGAACTTAACATCTCAAACTTAGTAGTAGAAATCATGCAAAATTCATTCATTCATAATTTGTACATTTCATGCATTGATATCATGCTTTGAAACACATTTGACACACAAATTTATAAGAAGATATGAAATTTATGTGACATTCATTCATTCATAGGTTTGTACTTCATTTATCAACACATTCGTATGTATTTCAAACATGTTTTTAACACATGAAATTCATATGTCAAATTTATGAACCTATGAATGGACAAACTTCTCATGATTTTCATTATTAATTCGTTGCATATTAAATTTATGATGTTGAAGCTCTACATCTTACATTACTTAAAATTTTTACCATTATGATTATTGTTAAATTATAATTATTATAATTATCCCCTATGGTTTTGATCAAAAGTATTGGTAAAACACCTTCTAGGTATCAATAAATATGTGATTAGTCCAAAACTTAATGTGAAAGTTTCAATATTTAAATTTAAAATGGATTAAAAGTGATGAAAAATGATGACAATCATGGCATTCAAAATGTTTTTAAAATGTCTTTCATTGGAAAAAATTCAATGCTTCCTATTTTAATTTTTTATTTTCATCTTATAGTGGTTTATTTTATTTTATTTTGAAATTATTGTGATAAATTTTTCGAGTTCATGTTTTTCATTTTATTTGTGTGACAAATGTAGTGTTATCATTTCAAAAGTCCATTATGAGTGCATTTGAAAAAGAATTCATCCATATGTTTTTTAATACGATTTTCATTAAATTTTATTACAACATGGATAATTTGAATTTTGATACTTTTATTGTTGAATATGGCATTACATTGAAAGTTCATCTATAATCTTGAAAAATTGTGATTGTGACAATTTAAATAGTCCCCCTAGTTGTGTTTTCACCTTCAAGTCAACTTCTTTTCTTATAATTTGTTACATCAATGTGTGTGAAGAGAGTTATAAAGACAAAATAGCAATGTTAAAAATGTGATTGTGGTCTAAGGGAACATGTTAAGGCTTGTTCACTTTTGAAAGGAATTGAATTTGAAAAGGTTGTTGATATGCAACATGATTTTGTGGTTGTTAAAGTTTAGATGTTTGATTATGTTATTCCTAACTTTTTTATTGAGATTTAAAAATTATGGGTTTAGTATTGTTTAAGTGCATTAATTCTTTAAGATTTATCCCATCATAATTGTAAGCAAATTAACATTTGCATAAAATATTTGTGAAAACATATATGGATAATGTAAAATGAAACGTCGTTTGTAATCTTCATTCTAAAAGAAAATTGATTTTGAAATTACACCCTATAAAAACATTTAGAACTTTAGTGAGACATAACATGGAAATATAATATTACAAAGATGCAAGAGCGAACAACAACCTTAACATTATACATTTCATTTTCAATTAATGTTATAAAGTAAAAACAACTATAAAATTGTAAGCTATAAAAACTTGTAAGAGTTGCATTTTATTTTTCTTTGTTATCCTTAACTAATTAATTGCAAACTTGTGCCTTTGTACTTTAGTAGTAAGTTGTGTAACATTGCAACTAGGTTAAGGTCAAAAAAGAAAGCTTATAAATAATCTTTTTGTTTTTGTTGTTTTATTTGTCTTTAATGGTTTTGCTTCTTTTTTCCCGTTCCTTTTTTAAGAACTTAAAAAAAGTTGCACTATAACCTATTATGTTTTGTACCATGTAAAGGAGAACAAAATACAAACCTCTAAAGGTTTGCCATTGCATTCCAAATAGAGCATGTAGAAGGTTCTATCACTACTTTCCATGACACACATTTTTGTATTCTAGGTTCAATTGAATGAAAACAATTTGTATATTGTCTACATTGATGCGAAACAAAAAAATAGACCAAAAAATAAAAATAAAATTACAAGATGATAATACAAAATCAAAAACTTGCTTTTATTTTAACATTATATATAAAAAGTCATAGGAATATTTCAAAAGAACAAAAACTAAATATCTATATGTAAAGAAGATGCAAGAACATAATTGAATTATATACATAGTCAATTATGAAGTATGATTCCACCTATAGATTAAATGAATACATGCATCCAATTCAATACTATTCAATATGTATTTAGGTAAAACAATTGTCATATGACAATGTTTACTAATATGATATGATGTGACATGCATGAAAATAACCAAGATTGCATGATTTTCAAGCCAAAATGAGAACAAGGGCATGCCCAATTCCAAATATGGATCATGAAATTAAAAAACAAAAACAAAAACATGACAAGTGTAAACAAGAATCCAATAAGATTTTATTGCAAAGAAGAAATAGAACAAGGTTATGATAAGAAAACATACCCAAAACTAGTGTTAAACAAATTAAATGTAATGAAATTTTTTACTTCTATTTGTACCCATTGAGCACCTAGCCCAAAAAAGTTTTTCCAAAAACTTCCAATATACATGTGGCCCATGTTCACCCATGTGCGCCCATGTGTGAACTATGAATGAAGTAAAACTCAACTAATAGTGAACTAAAACTTAATTGAAATTTAACTAGAATGAATTAGAAATGAACTAAAAGTCAACTGAAAATGAACAAAAAGTTAATTGGAAGTGAATTAAGGCTTAATTAAAAATGAACTAATAGCTAACTGAAAGTGCACTTGAAGTGAACTTAAACTTAATTAAAGTCTAACTAGAAATGAACTGAAACTAAACTAATAATTAGGTACAAGTTTATTATAAGTCATGGATGAACATTTAAATGAATGAACCCCATGGCATTGGCATTAGTGACATATGATTTGTAAAATTCTCAACAAGTTTGAACAATTGAACTAAGAATTTAAAGTCATAGGAGTCATCTATTAATTCGGAGATCCAAATTTCCTCCAATCGTATTTCTCCCAAAACATGGTATCATTTGCTTTTCATAAGATACCTTGTGAAAAACATTCAAATTTGTTACTAGTTCATTTTGAGTCAAATCATGTAGTTGATTTGACAATAATTGATATGGAACCATGCCCTCCACTTTCATTTGGGACACAAGTGCTTTGCAATTGCCTTCAAATTGCATAAAACTAAAAATGGAATCCAAGATGTGTCCCCTTCTTTTCGCTAATTGTCCTACACCAATCACCATGCATTGCACTCCATAATGCTATCAAAAACACGTTTCCATATAGTGTTTATCATCTTAAGGTTCATAAAATCACAAAGATCATTGGGCTTCGTCCTTGACTTCTTATTTTTGTTTATAAAAATTAGACTTTAAAAAAATGGTTAACTCATCATTCTTTTGGTTGCAACAAATGTTGTCAAAGGTGGTGCTAAATCTTTGCACTTTTACCCAATGGTTTGCTTCAATGGTCTACTTTTGTCAACTCGAGGGGATTGATGAATGTTCATTTTGTGAATGGTGGACATGCTTCATTACATGTGTAGGACAAAGGTAACGTTTGACACATAAGGCCAATTGAGGTGGACCTTTATTTTAAGTCTACATTCCTCACCAAGCAAAACAACATGCTTCATTTAGCAATCATTTCAATGTTATGTTTAGTCCATTTATCCTTATGGAGTCATTTTATTAATGCCATTGCTTTGGAGTTGAACACTACAGTAGACCTCCTTATAAGGTACAACCTATATAAAATACACCTCCATAAATAGTACAAATTTTTAAAAATAATGTAAACCCCTTTATTTATCTATATTCAAACCTCTTTACAAGAAGTACACTTCCATTAAGTACTGAAAGTACACCAACCTGAGGCCACGGAGTGGTCATGCAGTTCCGTATAAGGTACATCTGTATCTCTTTGGCACTGATTGTTCTTGCCAACAATGGAGCCTGAGAAGAAGAAGCGGAAGGTGGTGGATCTAAATACGAAACTAACCATCGTCAAGCATATTGATGAGGGACATAACATCAGAATTACTGTTGATAAGTTCAGCGTTTCCAAAAAAACAATCCAGGCTGCTAAGGAGAACAGAGACTCGATATTAAAGGAAGCAGAAAACAATCATTCCTTATCAAAAGCAAGAATTGTCAAGTAAAGCGACGCTAATGTTATATTATGGAGATGGTTTGCAATAGCTTGTGTAAGAGGATATCTGATAAGTGGACCAATCTTGCAGGGGAAGGCCAAGCAAATTGCTAGCGAATTGGGAGTCGAAGGTGGTGATTTCTCAGCTTTGGAAGCATGGTTGCAAAAATGGAAACAATGTAACAATGTTTGATCATATAAGATTAACGGAGAATCTGGAAATGTCAACCTTGAAAGCGCTGAACAATGAAAATTATCTTTAAAAACTCTTCTGATTGGATATGATCTGAAAAATGTGTTCAATATGGATGAAACAAGTTTTTTTTTTCGTGTGCTGCCAGATTCAACTTTAAGTCACGTCAAGCAGTCGTGTAAGGGTGGGAAACAATGAAAGGATCGGATCATAGTGGTCCTGACGTGTTTTGCACTAGGAGAGAAATTATCGCCATGGACAATCGGCAAATCCAAGAACCCAAGAGCATTTTGCAGACAAGACATGAGAAAATTGAAAGTCAAGTATACAAATAGTGCGAAAGCTTGGATGATGAATCTGATCTTTCAATCAGTACCTGAAGGAGCTTGATGAATATTTCAAGAGAAAAAGGTGCAAGATTGTGCTTTTTCTAGATAATGCTCCAGTGCATATTGTTGATGAGGCCACCAATCTGACGAACGTTGAACTGCACTATTTTCCGCCAAATCTGACCTCAATTCTCCAGCCCTTTGACGTTGGCATCATTTGAAGTTTAAAGGCGTTGTCCCGAAAATTTGAAGTCCTGTCCATATTGGACAACATCAATGATTCACTGCATGCATTGGACCTTGTCAAAAAGCTGACTGTTTTATATGTAATCAAATTCATTGACAAATCATGGTCAATGGCGAAAGCTGAGACAATCCAAAAGTGTTTCTCTAAATGTGGCTTTGTTATCAATGGAGAAGAGGCTTAAGAGCTCAACGAGATTGTTACACAATAAAAAGAGCTCGCAATGCTTGCAGTTAGAATCGGCATCCCACAACCCAATCTTGTCATTGAGGAGCAGTTACTAGAGTTTGAGATTGTTGAAGAGCAAAACCTTATTCGTCATTTGGTTGAAGAGCACACTGACGTAGCTGATGACGACAAAGTAGAAGAAATAGTGATCAAATTGGAAGACTTGGAACAACCTAAAGTTCTAAAAGTCGTTTCTATCGTAGAAGCAAGAGACATGGTAACTCAATTGATTTTGTTCACGAAAACGTATTCACTTTTCAGTGAGGAGCTCAATTTATTTAACTTGAATGTGACTCTTAAAGACCTTTATAATTCTGCTTTAAAGCAATCAAAGATACATTAGTACTTTCAATGATTGAATAAACTTAAAAAACTACAATTGCAAGAAAGGAAGAGTTTCAGATTTTGGGTTGAAGGTTAGGGATTCTTCCTAGGGTTAGGGTTTCTCTACATAAAGTACACCTACTCTATAAGGCACAAGATGATTTTTTTTTGGAGCAAATAGGGTGTACTTTATATGGAGGTTCTACTGTATACATATCGTAAAGTTACAAAGGATGTACTTATGTGCATGGGCCTCCATTTGTTATTTGTCCCACTTTCTTTAATTTTATTTTCTTTCACATCAATAAATATTTCTGGCATCATGATGGTTTTTCCAAGGATTTCATTCATGATTTCTAGCAAAATATCATAATCCAAAAGCTAAAACTTAGTTGCATGTTCTTTTGTTGTGATATAGACATTGTTGTTAAGAAAAAAACCTTGAAGTCACCTTGGGTCTTTCATTTAATTTTTTTGAAGATTGACATGCTCACATCATGTTCAAACATGTATCACAAAAATGATGTAATATCCATATTCACAATTTAAAAATGTCAAACCAACGTTTATACTTTTTTTAATACAAAACTTGGGTGAAAAAAACATATAAGACAAAACCAATATTTTAGTTTTGTTTCTTATGTAAAACATGTGGAAAACAAATGTGTTGACTACATTCAATTAATTTTCATTAAATATTTGTACATGTTGTAATTTAGCATTTGTGGGTGTGCATGGATAACACCATGCATATTTGCCCCTTTAGTCATCTTTAAATGGACATATGTATGTTAAATGCAATGCAAAATCAATTTTGCATAATGTTTCAACATTTCCTCACATTGCCAACTTGTGAATGAAAATTGTACAATTTCATGTCTAAGCATTTAAAACCCTAATGAATACAAGAATTAATTAACTTATAAACTTACTTTGTAATAAAATATTCATCAATACTTAAAAAATAATCATGCAAACCTTTTGCAACATTCAAAATTACATTCTTATTTAGTTCACTAAAAAATGTTTTTGGATAATATAAGTCAATAATGATTAGTGTTCTCACCTTCATCTTTAGTTTTCTACAACTTGACACATACTTTTTTAATTATGTTTTGAAAGGTGTATGAAATTCCCTAAGTTGTAGGTAATTGCAATCATGTTTGGTCATGCATTGAATAATTGGAATTAAATGAAAACACACCCCACACACCACTATTTGATTTTCAAAAACCCTTGCTAATGTAATTCAATTAACTTGCTTCGATTTGGCCATTTGTCACATTTTTTGTGCAAAATGCACAACACCTTGAACACCTATTCATAGAATCCATGTCCCCAAAAACTTAAAATAATTAAAATAAAGATCCATTACAAAAAAATGCTAATTAAAAAAATACATGAAAAAAAATCCCAATGTAAAGAAAGCCCATGAAAATCAACTAATGTAAGAAAATCATAACATAAAAAAACCATATTGCATTTAAGGAGTCTATGTCATAAGAAAATAAGCCTATCGTGAAAAAAAATCCATAACAAAGAAACTTTTATGTAGAATAATACCATGTAAAAAAACCTTAATGTAAAAAAAAACCCTAATGCAAAAAAAAAAAAGGTTTAAAAAACATCATTCATAATCACCAAAAATATTTTGATTTGCATGTGCTAGTTCAAAGGATGGTAATGGAATCAACATAAGAGAGTGTTTTAGAAACCAATCCTTTATTTAGATGCATTTCATTATGTTTTTAAATTCAAAGTTCAAATTTATATTCAGTTATTTAATAATTATTTTCAAGTGTGCTTTTAGTTTTTTTTATCATAAAGTTTAAGCAATATGTTTAACCTTTGTTTAATAGATGTACATTTATGATTATAGTTACAACAAATGCAAGAGAAACTTATTGTTTTGAAATGAAAATGCAAGAAAAATTCATAGGTTCATAAATAAATTTCAAGCACAAGTTCAAAATGATTTCTAGTGTTGAATCAAACTTCAACAATTGAAAAAGGAGCAAAAGAAGGAAAACATGATAATAAATATTCTTGAAAATTGGGAAAAAAAACTTTCCAAGCCTAGAGAACATTTGCAAGTTTGAGTTTTTCATTCTTGTAATTCAAAGTTATTGTTAGTTGAAAATGAATTCCCCCCCCCCTTTCAATAGGGCATCTTTCTTCTTCAAATAACAAAGAAGAGAATATCATTTGACAAAAATCCTTGTCATTGAATGAAGTTGAAACAATTCAATTAGAGGATTGTTTTGAACCAAGGCTTTCTAGGAAACAACAATTTATGTGTAAAACTAATGTCACTTTCATTAATTTTTGATGTTGAATCATGATTAAGTTCCATCATGATCGGTTTTCTAATTAATACAAATGTGAAAAGAAAAAAACATTTAATAAAAGAAACACAACACACAACCCTTAAAAATCATTAACAACTTCATAAGACAATGCATTGTGGAAGAGCAAAGAGTTGCATGCAACATATTGAGCTAAGATTTATGATCATTTTTTCCATTTCTTTTGTAAGAATGGTCAAATGGGATGTAATTAAAAAGGTAGATGGAGAATTTTGAGAAACATTTAGTTCACAAGTGAGGATTTAAGTTCAAAGACATTTCATCTTTTGTACCAATTTATCAAATTTTCATTTTATTTTGTTCTAAATGTTGTATTTAAAATTCTTTTTAAATGGTGTTTTTCATCTATTACCTTTAAAAAAATCAATGGAATTTAGTGAAGGATCGTCAAGTTAACGAATAATGGGTACAAATATCAATGCATGAAATGGGTTTTGTCAAGATAAAATTGAAAAAGAGGGGATAAAAAAGAGTCAAATGTGAAGTGATAGTTATGAAAAACTAAGCAAAATCAATCTTACACGATCAATCGGTTGGGATGTTATTATGGATCAAATCAAAGGAAAAATCAAAAGATGGCATTTTGGGACAGCAAGGGGAAAAAATTAATGAATTTGATGTTATATACTTGCACATTCATAATTGGAAGGCCAAGTTGAATTTAAAGAAAATAGAAAAAGATGATGTCATGATCATAGAAAATCTAGAAAAAAAGGAAAAAAGAAAAAGAAAAGAAAAAGAAATTATTAATATGGCAATAAGGACTTAAAAAAATATTTAATTTAATAAATGAACTAATTTAACTAAAAAAAAAAATATCCCAAGATTCTTGATGTGAATTAATGAAACACGCAAGTTATTCATCAATAATCAATTAAAAAAAAACTTAATTTTTCTTGGATTGATCATTTAACAACATTCAAATAAATGTTTTCAACAAAATAGTTTCATACATTTAAAATAAATAGATATTGATGACCAAATTTGTATATAAGCGTCATGTACTTGTTACATATTGCACATTGTACACAATTAAAATATACCACTGACAATTGCATCTTTAAATAATAAAAATTATTTTAAATAGTTTAAAATGTTGAATCAATGTCAAAATAATTATTTTCACCTTTCTATCATCAAATATGTTGATTCAAATTTATACAAAAATTATCCTTATAAATATAAAGTAATTGTAGTTAAATCACAAAATATTTTGGTGCAATTAACATGTACTTCAAAAAAAATGTATTGAAGTGCATATTAATTGCACCAAAATATTCAATGTGTATTGAACAAAGAACAACAAATAACATTTGATAACATCATGTATAAAAAATAAAGGCACTCAAATGAACATTTTCATACTTTTTAGCGAGAGACACATAAATGAAAACCTTACACTTTTGAACTATTAAATTAACAATTATCACAATCACATACAAAGATCAAATCCATTAGAAATGAAAACATTACATTGGGAAAAAATGCATTTAACATTAATGAATGCATTATACACTCCACCGTTCACATTCCAATTCCAATAGTGAAAGTTTGAATTCAAAATTTGAAATAACTGAACATATCAATACAAACAACTTGAATTGGTGATTAAAACATAATATCCTTGATCAAATATTACAAATTAAAACATATTTGTAACAATTTTGTAACTCTAGGAAAGAAACATAAAGTGTACAGTACATGAGGGCCATGCCATGATACCTGGAATGCATGCAAATATTTCCATTACAAGTGAAAAGTATATCACAATGGAAACATTGCATTGGTGTGAAGGAAATGAGATTAAGGCCTTCTCAATGAGCAAAGTTGGTCTCTTATTCCCCTGAAAGAACATTTTCAAGCTTGTTATCAAGAACCCAATACCACCAAAAATATCATAAAAGATCACCCCACTTCACCAAAATATCACACCACAAACACCAAACTTGTCACCAAAATACACACAATCCTCCACCTAATATTCTCTTAACAAGGGGTGTGTCACACTGTAGCCTTGCCATTTACATTAAAAAGTATCTTAAGGCAAAATAAGAATTATGGAAATTCAAATGCAAAAATATAATCTTCAAAAAAATCCTCTAAAAGAAACTAAAATCCTTCAAGATATCAGAACTCTATAACTAATCTCAAGTTTCAACACAAGCCAACATATCATCTTTCAAAAATCATCGTATAAAAATAGACCTATTACCTGGGGGCCAAAATCCATTAAGCTACTATACTCTATAATGAATCTAAACACAATATCCTTGCCTTGGTAGGCAAAGCCAACAAAGACCCCAACTGTGCAGATGGCAACCTTCAGTATAAAGCACTAGTATCTTCTGTTCCTGGTCGACTCTTTTCCAAAGGGATCACTGACACAACAGGTCCTAAGCCTGGAAACCTTCTAAAGCCTCAGAACTGGACTTGCCTCAAGCATCACACCCAACATGTGGAGGGAGAAAAAGCAAAGATGCAAACAGTAGGTTGGTCACTGGACAGAAGTGAGTACAGCTTGGAGACAGGTACCTGATTCACAACATACTCAATAGAATCAGCAATTAAAGGTTCCTGTGGTCCATCTTGAATCCCTGACAAAATATAGCACTTCAATACAAAATTCGGGTGTCCAACTTATGCTGCCAGCCAACCACCAAAGACAGTCATCAGCCATGAGCAGGTAAGAGTAGAAGAAGGTCGAAAACCAGATGATGGAGAAATTTATGCCTCAGATTTCATGTCTAGATTGAAGGTAAGCATTGTTGAGAGGGTAGAAGCATGTTTTTTCCACCATCATATCTACACAGCTCATTTACTGATGAGCTGACCACTGGGGAAAGAAACTCAATCCTTCTGTTCAACTACAGGAAGTCAATCAGGACCTCCCTACATGCAAAGGAACTGTCATCACAAAAGACCAGGTACAAAGCCTTCTCTTGTACAGCAACAGAGATATAGATCAGTTGATGTTCAAGTTCACACGAAGGACATTGCTGGGGCTGGGGTCAGGAAATGGATTGTAAACAGAAAATCTATTTGATACCTAAGACAACATGTGTCCCTTCATCTCTTGTAACCAATAACAGGTGAGTTGGTATGTAAGGTTAGGAGTACAACTTCTTCATCACCCCATCAACTACTGTTTAGAGTCAAGTAGCAGTTTCATTGGCATAATACAATCTGAAAACTCTCAAGGAGTCCCTTAACAGGGAATATGCTCCTATTGTGGTGAATTCCTGGGGTTTTTGGTAGCAATCTTTGACAGTATTTTGGAGAGATTGGTAGTAAGTGTCATGGGTTATGGACATATCATCATCACTTGCAATTTTCTTTTCTCTAGCCACTGCCTGATAATTTCAAATACTCCAAAGCCAACAGAACAGTTAAAGGATTCAAAGAGGTGAAGAGAAAGAGAATGAAGACATACATTACTTCTTCTGGCAAACAGCTACCTACAGGACTAGCCACTTGAGCAGCAGAGCAATCTCAATTGGCAACAGAGGCAGGCTCCTCACCAGTGAATTTTCATGATGCAAACTGACTGACCCTTTTTCTGATGCATCTTGTGCAAAATAAACCACTGGCTCACTTCCACTAGAATCTATCTATTTTAGTGTTTCCTTGGAAGAGGGGTGGGGGGGGGGTTGTGTAAAACAGAGTTGCAGTGAATATCTGCATTAAAGCTGAAGGTGTCTCCCGAATACTTAAAGAAAGCTTGTGAACAATTTAGATAGATCAATAGGCATACCACCTTACCACATGTGAGATGTAGCCAGGCAAACAACACATAATGCATTAAAGAATAACAACACCATGATTTGTGAATTTACAACATGGAGAAGGAAGAGGCAACACCTTTTGGCAACCTCTTTGTGAACTGTGGTGAATTTTTTGTCATAACTGTGCTCCCTTATACTTTTTTCCTTGTCAGAGTGCAAGCCATTGTGGCATGTTCATGCATGCTAGAAGTTCCATCAACTCCTGTGATTCTTTCCCTATCAGTGGCTCACATGCTTGTGGTCCACAAGACTTAAAGTGGATTCACAGCCTGCCTGATCCCCTTCTAATGCATAAAGTTAGCACACCCTGTCCAAGTAGCAAAACAAAGGAAAAAACAGTAGTGAGATATACTACTAAGATGGCTGGACAGATTTCCAACTGACAAGCTGGGCAGGGTTGGATAACCTCCAAGTAAAAGTAGCACAGCTTGGACCTGCAAACATCATATAACAAGCAAAAACCAAGCCAGAAACCTTCCAGTTTCATAGATCATGACAGCACACATAAAATATACTTCTACATTGCTGCATACAATTTGTTGCTGTGAACTGAATTTATCCACCACTCATATATACACACAACAAAGGCAAGAGTAAAAAATTGACCAACCTTTTCAGGTGGTACAGTGCCCAAAACCTAGACTTGACCTTTATAAAAAAGTGTGAGGTGTGTAGATTCTTGAACGTGCATGGCAAGAGCTGTCGGGACCACATCTTGATGATCACCATCAGACTGCATGTTGGGCTCATATAAACCTTCTTCATCAGGGTCATCCTCCTGCCCCTCGAATCTTGCCCTGGTTTCCTCATTGTGCTGGATAGGCTTGCTGTGCTAATGTGATAACCATGCACATGATTGGCATCAATGTATATTCCTGGGTAGGAGCTTCACCTTATGCCTTAGAATTTGCATTTGCCTGACCATGGGCATTGGCCCGCACTCCCATGGGAATCAGCATCAGGGATGTTGGGATGGGCTACATTGGGTGGGTGCAATACAAACAATTGGGATTGTCTCTGCCCACAATGTGGTGCAGTGCAAGCAAAGGTGTGCAATGGCAGTGGACACATAAGGAGAGAGTGGAGAGTTGCTGGTTTGGAATTGGTGAGGAAAGGCAAGGCAACACTAAGAAGCTGTAGGGAACAGAATGAGGGAGTCTGTGTGGGAAGGGGCAAGCATTCTGGCATAGGTTTCCAGAGCATGATCCAAGGGATAGGACCGAGAGGTGAGCTACCTACATGACTTTCTCAATTTCCTGCTGGCTGCAGAGAATGGTGACCTAGTGGATCTTCTTATGACTGGTCATGACCATTGTCACAGGGAGAAGTTTCAGGCACATTGAAGGTATCCACCTGCAATTGGGCTTTGTTGAAGTGCCATTCAACTATGCAAGTATGTTGGAACTTTGAATTCAAGAATGACTAACAGAAGCTCAAGTGCTCCTTTGCTTTATTCAATAAGGAAGCATGCCCGCTGTGATTGCAGTGAAAGATACTGTGAAATTGTCATAAAGACTCAACAGTTGTAGCAGACAGTGACACTGCCACAGTTGTAAGATATGATCTCCAAGTTGCTTCAAAATAACCAAATGCAGCGAAGTATGCCGTATATCTGTACAAACATACATGTCAGGTTTCTCACACCTTTTGAAGCCTGCTTTGTAGCAAAGAAGTCATGTGATTGAGTTCAGTGTACTTATGTTATGCAATGTTCTATTTTACAAAAGTGTGTTTTGATGGGTGGCCTGAGTCAGAGTGAGAATTCTTGTAAGCCATAGATTTTCTCAAATAAAATGTTGAAGTGATCACAATTGAGAAGTTGGTCATTGTGTTGTGTGACTTACCCATTGGATGCAAGTGAGGCAAATACAAAGAAGGCAAGAGAACCAATGTAGGACGTGCTTTTGTTGAATGGGCAGCTTCTGGATGCCATATTTTCTACCCACAATGTTGCAAAACCTGCAAAACAATTTCCTCACCAAACAAACCCAATTAACACTGCACGGACACACTCTGGTCTCTTATCTGTTGTGCATCAGGGAGGAACATTGCACAGACATGCTCTGGCCTCTTATCTGACCTGCATTAGGGTGGAACATTGAACAGACAGACATTCTCTGGCCTCTTATCCAATGTGCATCAAAGAGGAACATGCTCTGGCTTCTTGTTGTGATTGAGATAGTGTAGGACAAGCTTCAGATGACTTCAGCTTGTTACCTCTTGCTTCCCTCCCTGCACATTGCCTTTACAAGAGTATCATTCTTCCGTAGACCAAGTCCCAGGCCAATCATGCCCAGCCCATTTGCAGCTGGTGCAAAAAACTGCCATGAACTTAGCAAGTGGAGTTGAGTTGCATTGAAAACTAGCAAGTTTTTTAGATGCTGCTCTTGGGATGCATCAGTGATACTCTAACGATGATATAATGTGAGCAAGAATAATGTGACAATCTTAGAGAAACCCAATGTCAATTTGCTTGCTTCTATTGCTTGCATGATTCATGTCAAAGATGCTCCTCTCCTCAGGCTACTGTATCTCACTTGGAACTCAAGTGATTTACAGATATGCATAAGATGATCATGCCTCCAATAACCAAGATTCTTCAAGAAAGGGGCAGGCTTCAATCTGAAACTACCAGCTGGAGAGCTCTACATGAACACATCATGGATTCAAGAGACTTCACCAATTTCCATATATCGTGGTGAGGACCCCATTGCTGATGATGCCCAAATTCTCTATCAAGATAGGAATCAGGTTTTCAATCGCTACAAACAGAGTAAGATTTTGGAAAGTAGGTAGAGCTCCTACTTGAGCTGAGGCCATGGTAATTACAAGAGATTGTTGACAGTGAGCTTAAGAAGGTTGTCTCATGTGCATGTAACTGAATGAAAATAGCTGATGAAGGAAAACTCATGTGAAGAGTGGCCAGAAAAGCAAGAAGAAATGCGCACCCCAGCTTCCTGCTCAGTTTCTGTGCACAAGTTTTGACAACAAAAAATACACTCCTGGTGTTGGTTCCAAAGTTCCCTCATGCCCTCATCCCTCAAAACTGTAACATTCTCAGACATGCTGCTGGTGTGTCTGCAGCTACTCTTAGGCCAGCATAAGAAATGCCCTCAACTTTGGGATTGCAGTTCATATGAAATCAAGTCAAGGTCTTAACTAGTCAAAACAAAGAGGGGACCTTCTTATAGAAAAAATGCCAAATCCTAAAAGGTGTCTTCAAGATGCATTATTTGAAAGGTGGTAGCATTATTAATGCAAAGTTATAGATGAAAGGAGAGAAATCTAGATTTCAACTAGCTGGTTGACCTTTACAGGAGATAGAAGTATGTGAGCTTGCTCTTATCTTTCTGCAAGAACATATGGTAGACTCTTCTGTTATTGTTTTCTGAGTTCATGTGCTGTAGCTAAGATCCACTTCAGTGCACAACATTTCATAAGAACAATGAACACTGTTCTGAACATTGTTGTTCTGAAATGTTGTGCCCTGTTGTAATGTTGTCAAACTGCTGGAGGAGTATGAAACTGCATGGGCTATAGAAGATGAATTCCTGTTAGAACTTTTTGAACATTGGCAAGGGCTTCAAGTAGGTTTTTCTTTCTACTTGTATGTTTTATATACATTTTGTACAAATATTGTTTTAATCCTATGGAATACTTGCATGCCTCTTTAGTGCCCCATAGAAGCAATGTAGAAGGTTCATGTGCAGAGGAAATGAGTCTCATAGGAGTTTGTCATGAAATTCTGCAAACCAGTTTTGCAAGTAATACTAGAAACTAGATTGGCTCACATGAGCATGTCTGGGGTCCACACTTAAAACTGATCATTGATTTGAATAGTCTCAACATTCACTTGGTTTCCAAAATAACTCAGTATGTACAAAAGAAGAAAGAGGCATCACACCTAAGTGCTACAGATAGTAGAGGCATGAAACCAAAAATCCTGGGAGCCTGCTCCATGGCCAACCTTTCAGTGGTACCACATTTGATAACACTGTTGAACTTTGATCGCGTTGAAACACCACTAGACATGCTACTGTAAACAAAATGAACCTGATTTAGTAATTGAGAAGCCAGACTGGCATCACCAATAGTCCATGCAAGGACAAACACCATCTTCAA
>Ga0209611_10004061_pt1 | contig 25105 bp, 31 predicted proteins | sample S1TSphgellanicum_3_FD_187693 | JGI IMG/M metagenome (GOLD analysis project Ga0209611, IMG submission 187693) | Host-associated microbial communities from peat moss isolated from Minnesota, USA - S1T2_Fc - Sphagnum magellanicum MG (SPAdes) (version 2) | ecosystem: Host-associated > Plants > Peat...
AAAAAAAAAAAAAAAAAAAAACCGAAAACCCCCCCCCAAAACAATAGATGACAACCAATACTTTTTCCTCACAAAATTTTCCATATTTTAAATAAAAATTTGAGATATATAAATATATAATTTTTTTAATACACAAAATATAATTATATTCTAGACCTATATATATATGTAGAATACATGTATTCGTAGACAAAAAGTATTTTGTACATAGTACACATACGGTCGGTGGAGTGGATGTTCGAGGAGCACGCAATTAGGCACGTGCGAGAATACTATTTGACGCGCGCTGTGGCCCAGAATGCGAAAAGGTTGTGTCGTGTGAAAAGGGACTAAAATAAGCCTACGGGACCGAACCTACTTTTGACTGGCCTTGATTTGACCAACGTGGTGGACAGGGTGGATAGGGTAGGTGGGTCCCGCAACTCTCCGAGCTCGTTCCTTTCGCCACGTGTCTGTCCTTTGTTCCTCGATTCTTCGCCGGCCTTAGATTCATTCCTTCCTAGACCGGTGACGGGTCGCGGCAGCAGGCTTTGTTTTTTTCTTTGGCTGGCTATATATTATAGCCAAAAAGAGAAATTAAAGAAAAAAATTAAAAGCGCTAAAATCAATTTCTTTTTGAGATTTTCAAGAGCCATAATTCAACCTAAATTTAAGAAAAATCGGTAAATTTCTATACATGGTTGAAGTAGGTAGCCAAAAATATAGAAGGATGGTTTTATGTTTTTAAAAAAAAATTTCCTTAAGTAGGTCCACTGGCGAGGATCCATAGCATTAAATGGCTATTGTCCTAGCTGAATTGTAGAATTTTTTTGGGAATCTAGCCTAGTTCTGGCGACTTACAGGAGGAACTCACTGTTTAAATCTGGCGACTTTTAATTAGTTTTCTGCCTAGTTCTGGCGACCTACAGGAGGAACTAACTGTCTAAATCTGGCGACTTCTAACTTTTTTTCGTCAAAATATGGCGATTATTTATTTATTTATTTATTTATTTATTATTCCGGCCCCTCGTCCGGCGACGCGTCTGAGCGTCTCCCAAGCGGACGAAGCTCTGCGCGCGCGCGCGAAGGAGGGGGCGCAAGAGAGGGAGAGAGAGACGGTGAGCGCGAGCGCGAGATGGAACAGAAGAGAAGAGAAGAGAAGAGAAGAGAAGGACGCAGTCGTGACGAGGATGAGACTATGAAACAAGCGTGTTGATTGTCAAGGACTCTCGTAGTTACAGCTGCTGCTTCCGGTGCTGCCGTTGCTGCTGTGGTGACAAGATCAACACGCCAAGAAGGCCAAGGTAAGCCAAGCCAGAAGAAGAAAAACAAGACACGACTAAAAAACCACACACACACACACACACAGAGATAAACTTACTCGCTTCTACAATCCTTTAAGGTGAGGAAATGGAAACAACATTCCGTTCAACAACTTTTGTATGAATTCTACAATACTTCGTTTTGTTTCTTGGATAGAGAAAATATTATTTTCTCTAGAGAGAGAGAGAGAGAGAGAGAGAGAGAGAGAGAGAGAGAGTGTTGTGTGCGGCGGGGAGGCGGGGCTATAAGAGTTCTGTTGCAAATAGGTGTAAGTAGGTGTGCGTGAGCACTACCGGGGGTTTAGTTTGACGACACTACTGTTGTGCACGCAGATTTGTGTGTTTACTGTACATGCGTGTGCGCGCGCGCGCTCGCTTCTGCCTGTCTCTGGCAAATTGACTGATATACGAAGCAATCACGCATGGTCAATGCTTCTTTTGCGAATGTTCTTTTGAGGAAACGTCATCGGAGGTAGCAAAACTGACTGCGAAGAAGAAGAAGATACGGCAGGGAGCCGCGAGAGAGAGGGAGCGCGCACTCCTTGTTGATGCAATTCAGTGTGCATTTGCGGGAACAACAGAGAAAGGAATGCAGATTGTTTGATTGATTGGATTGTTAGGCGCAAATGATGAATCTGGAAGCGAAAAGGCCAAGGAACAGAGAGTAGCGAAACTCTGGGTTGATCGATCAAAGAAGAAGAAGAAGAAGAAGAAGCTCTGGATCGATCGATCGATTGAAGAAGAAGCCCTGGATCGAAGAAGAAGCTGGTTTCAAATTGCACAATCGTGGAGAGCAAGCAACTAAGGAAGTGAGTCAGACAGTCGTAGTAACAGGATCGGAGTTCAGAGAGAATTGAAAAGTTGGAAGGATTGTGCGTATCCGCACAAACAGAAGAAGAAGCTTTTGAGAGATTTGCAAAGACGATACGACAACAAAGAAAGAAGCCGGGAAGAATTGCTAAAGTTCCTTGCACATATGCGAAGGATCCGAATCCGTTATGTCGGTCAAGAAAACGACGAGGAACAGCAGCAGCAGCAGCAGTAGGTGTGGAAGCAAGCAAGCTTTCCTTTGCACTCTGCAGATTACGCAGAAGCAGACGAAGCTTTCGTGTTAAAGAATCTGAGAGAAGACGCCAAGAGAAGAAGGTGAACGCGATCGATTGTTTCCTTTGATTTGCTCCGCAATCAGCTTCTTTGCTGTTGTCGATTGAAGCGAGAGAAGGAGAATCGAGAGAGACAGAGAAGAGAAAGAGAGTCGAGAGAGAAACCAGAGAGACAGACACACAATTGCGTGTGCGCGGGAAGGAATTGCGGAGCATGCAGATTATGTGTAGACAACCAGTATCGACGACGCTTGTCAAACTGGAGTCGAGCGAGTCCCCGCCGGATTCATGGAGTTTTGGAAGCCCTCCCGTGAGGCGAACGACGAGGCTGCCGGATCCGCTCTGCGAAGTCTCGCTCATGGTTTCCGCATTAGCGCAACCTTCGCGCAGCACGCTTCTCGACTCTTCTTCTGCACGCCGCGGCGTCGGCGCAAGCTTAGAAGAGGATCACAACAACAGCAGCAGCAGAAGGACCTCGATCCTGCGCGCCCCGCAAGCACATCGACTATACGGAGACGATGTTGCTGATGATCATCTTAGGACAGGAGCAGCAGCAGCGCCAGGAGAGCTTGGGGAGCCGAGTGTGGGGCAAAAGCGATCTCGAACAGAGGAGGAGCAAGAGTCGTTCGAGAGGTTGTTGCTGTGGAGTACACAGGAGTGGGTGGATCCTGAGAGATCGCACGCTGCGGCATGGCTTCCGGTAGCTGAAGCAGCAGCAGCTAGACGACGCGCAGATCTCGCAATGAAAACGAGGATGATGGCAGAAGCAGCAACAGCAGCGGCTATGGAACAACAACAACAACGCGGCGGCGGTGGTGGCAGCAGCGGCGGCGTCGCTGCTTACAGCGGCTCTAGCTCCATCCAACACAACACGAGCGCCTTTGATTCTGCATCCGGAAAACAACTGCTAGAGTTCTCACCATCTGAAGAAGGTTCGTGAGGGATCCCATCATCTTCCCCCCCTTACCCAATTCCTCAGGTTCTTCAAAGAACTTCGATTCTGGCGACAGAGAGAGGGAGTGAGAGAGATCCATCATCTTCCCCTCATACTCAATTCTTCAGACTGCAAAGAATTTCCATTCTGGCCAGTGAGAGAGATACACACAGAGAGACAGAGACAGAGATGGGTTTGTGGGAGAGAGAAAGAGATTGATGGGTTTGTGGGTGAATCTGTTTTGATTGCAGTAGGAACAATTGTCACAAAGTATGAGCAAATGGAAGGACAAGCAACAGCAGTGGAGATGGGAGGAGAGGCTTCAGGATTGCAGCACCAGCAGGTGGAGGCTGGTGCTGCTGGATTGTCTGAAGCTGCAAATCAGCAAGCTGAGGTGCACCCGGTGAAAAAGCGGAGGTACAGAGGTGTGAGACAACGGCCATGGGGGAAGTGGGCAGCAGAGATTCGTGACCCAAAGAAAGCGGCAAGAGTGTGGCTTGGGACGTTTGATACTGCTGAAGAAGCTGCTTTAGCTTATGATGCGGCAGCAAGGAACTTTAGAGGGCTTCGAGCAAAACTGAATTTCCCTGACTATCCTCCAAAGGAACCTCATCCACCACCACCACCACCAGCAGGAGCATCCCAAGTGAAAGCTTCTCTTCTGAGAACTTCCTCCTCATCCTCCTCATCCTCCACAATTGCATCATCGTCACTGCCATCTTCGACAACTTCCTTGACAGTACTTGCATCATCATCAACACTTGCTCCCTCCTGGTCATGGACAACAACGACAACAACAGCAGCAGTACCTTCAATGGCAGCTGCTGCTGCACAATCATTGGTGCAGCAATTGCCTTCTTCAAACACAGGGAGCTGGAGCTCTGCTTCTGCATCATCATCCAGAGTTGCAACCACTTCCTCAACAAGGACTCTGTACAATTCTCCAGCAGTTCGAATGGTGACTACTAGTCCCCCTCAAGTCTCAATGCCTCCCCCCCCACAGCCTGCACCTTCTTCGAACTTATCTCCTGGAGATCAAACAACATACTTGGGTCATGATTTGGTGCAACAACAACAACAAGCTATCACCTATGAGCAGCAACAACAAACTTTGTGGTCACAAAGACAGAGCAGACTGATGTCATCTTCAGCTCCAGCCCCAACAGCACTAGGACCAGGATCAGGTTATGGTTTCCCATTCAGCTATTCAAATGTTTTGCAACAACAGCAGCAGCAGCAGCAGCAGCAACAACAACAACAACGGCAGCAGGTCATGAGTGTTGAGGCAGGTGGCAGTTCTCACTCAAGGTTGAGCTTGAGACAACCAGAGCTCTCGTTTGATCAAATCTTTGAGCAAACAAACACTGGGTGGAGTCCGATCACCACAACACAAGGGCCCAACAACAACATGACGACTGGGTTGTTATCACCTGGTCGAGAGGACTTTGTCAACACTTACTTCAACAACTTTCAGCAGCAGGAGCCACAATAATTGACAACCACCACGACCACCACCACTGCAACTCCAAAAAAAAATTTCCCCTGCATCTGGTACATACAAGCTGCTTCTTCTTCCTCCTCACGTCCACAGCTTGTAATGCAACTTGTAACTGAGAGCAAAACTAGGGTTATATAGATCAGTAAAGAGTTCACCATGGTCTCCAGAGAGAGACACAGAGGGAGAGAGAGAGAGAGAGAGATGGGAGTTCTTAGCAACAAATTATTCAACAGACCACATTTCCTGTTCTTTCAATACTTTTTTGGTTTCTAGGATTGCTTTTATTTTACTGCAGCCATGCCCAAATTTTTTTTGACATATTGTCATGGCACAGGAGAAGTGGGTACATACATAGGTATTTTTTCAGGCTATGATTCGGCCACCATTATTCTTTTCCATTGATTTCAATAATTGATCCAAGACTCGTTCACAGAGTCAAGCTTTCTTTTTTTTCCTCCCTGGAATCTTTTATATCCAGTCTCTGTTGTGTGTATATCAAACACTAACTCAAACCAGACTTTTTGGACTGCAGTGACTACTGAGGATCTCTGCATGCTCATATGAATGATATTGAATTCTCAAGTTCCGTGTCTGTGTCTGTGTCTGTCTGTCTGTCTCCTCATGGTTGTAGAATTTTGGAAGGCTGCTGCTGCTGCTGCTTCTTCTTCTTCTTCTTCTTCTTCTTCTTCTCACAATCACAAAACTGTTGAATTTAGAGTTGGGTTTTCATGTTTCCTGTTTTTATATGTATACAGATGTAAAAGAAAGGAAAGGAAACATCATCTTGTTGAAATTTCACACTGCAACAACAGAACATCACAAGAAGTAAAAACACACCAAACACACACGCGCGCACACACACACACACACACAATATTTTTTGTAGCTTGCTAAGGAGCGCAACTATAACAACAGAAGAAGATTTCTGAAAACTGAGCTTCAAATCTTGCAACTGAATTCCTGAAATGAAAACAAATCATCTAGCAAATCTCAAATTTCAGATTTCACCCAAATTTCTTGCTGCAAATCAGCAGCAGCAGCAGCGGTGGCAGCAGCAGCAAAGCTGAAAAAAAAATTCTTATCAACTTTCCCATCAAGGTGAAGGGCAGTTGACAAAGAGCAGTTAGGTCTGTTGTCTCTCTCTCTCTCTTACTCTTCCACATCTTCTTCTTCCTCTTCTTCTTCTTTCTTCTTTCTTCTTTTTTGTTGGACATGGGTGGTTGGTTTTGTTGTTGATGTTGTTTTTTTGTGGTGGTGTTGTTTTTTATGCATACATGCACAGTTTTTGCAAGTGGTGCTTTTTTTTTTTTCCTTCTTCTTCTTTTCTGGAGCTTTCTCTCTCACCTCTTGCATGATTTTGTTTCTTTGAACTCTTGTGCATGTGTGGTGGAGAAAAGATGATACTTCCATGAGTGGGTGTTGGGAGAAACATAACAACAACAACAACAAAAAAGTATTGAGAATTGAACAAGCATTGAGTGTTGAGCATGGAGCAAGCAAGATAGCAAGATGGGGAATGAAAAGAGGATGGAGAAGGACTGGTTGCTGTGGGGATCCAATCTCCTTACACGTCGTACCACCAAAATGCTCATACAAGATGCACTTCTCACACGATTTGAGGATGAAAAGACTCGCCAGGTTCTGTGTGTGTGTGTGTGTGTCTGTTTTGGAATTTACAAGCTTTCTCACAGACTTTGTTCAAGATCTGCAATAATGTGGATGGGTGGGTGGGTTTTGTGTTTGCAGGATCGAGTGAGGAGGGAGTTTTTTGCAAAGAAAGTGGAAGAGATGCTTCTACTCCGGACACAACAGAGGGATCTGATCTTTGAGGTAGTGGGGTTTCTGATTTCTTTTCCCCATTCCCAGAATTCTTTGCAGATCCTTCATTCATGAGCAATATGTATGTATATAGTCTGGTTTGTCTGTTTGTCTCTCTGATGTGAAGTCTTGTGTTGTGGGTGCTTGATTTTTTTTCGGGGGAGGATGAATTTTCGTATGTGCAGCAATTCCATCAACAGCAACATGCAATCAAAATCAAGGAGCAGTATGCCATTGCAATGCAAAGAGCCTTGCGGGTAATTGCAGATTTCTTCTTTGACTCAGCATCAGCAGAACTCAAGCTCTCTCTCTCTCTCTCTCTCTCTCTCTCTCTCGCTACTAGTTTTCTTCTTCTCCATTCTGCGAATTTTCCATTTTTGTGTGGGGGGTGAGGTGATTTTGCAATTCTGGAGCTATGTTTTTCTTTACTGCTACAATTTTTTTTCATCTTTTTGATGTGGCAATCACAAAACTGTGAAGTTTGGAAAATTGATGATGATTCTTCTTCTTCTTCCGCTATTATGATGATGCTGATGATGATGATGATGTGTGTAGGCTTCATGGCACAATATACTTGGTTTGGAGTTTTTCGCAGAAGAGAAGAGAATCAAAATGGTATGCACAAAACTCTCTTGTCTGACTCACTGTGCATCTCTTTCTTTGCCTCTTGTTGATGGTTTTTCAGTGGTTTCCTTCACAATCAGCTACAGCTTCTTCTTCTTCTTCTTCTTCTTCTTTCACACACAAAGATGATCACCTTCTTCAATAGAGACAGAGACAATAAAAATGCATGCAACCAGAGAACAGTGCCTCCAGGGCTACTCTGAGAACTGGGGGATGCAGCACTGGGTTTAGCAATGAAGACAGATTTGCTTGAATGCAGGAAAGTACCATAACACATTTTGATGAAGCGGAGAGCATTGCAGCTGCAAAAGACATTGTGGCATTTGAAAGCAAGGGTTATGAACTTGGTGCTGAAGATCAGGTTGTTGTCTCTCCTACACCCAGAAAGGGATCCAAGAAACAAGATGCCAAAAAACCACTTCCACCACCACCTAAAAAGACAAGCAAATCAGCACTGAAGACAGATTCAGAAGCTCTTCTTCACAGCCCAGTTCATGATTCTCAGGCCATGCAACAGGTACCTTACTGTTGTTGTGGGTGATCCTCTTCCACTTGCAAAATGTCAAATACCTGATCAGAAAAAGCAAGGATGATGTGGGTGGAAGGGGGGAGTATAGAATTAGTACTTGGGTTTTTGTTTCTGAAAAATTCAGTTTTTTAGACTATGCCAAAACATGGCATCCATGAATGGTCCTTTTCAATTGGGTCAGTCACTTACACCATTTCTAGTCGAATTGGACCTGTTGCTTACGCCATTTGTAGTCAAATCAAACCTGTTGCTTAAGCCATTTTTGGTCAAATTGAACCTGTTGCGTACACCATGTGTATAGCCATATTCACCTGCCTAGTCATGAATGCCATGTTTCGGCATAGTGCCAGTTGCCTGACATCATTTGCACTTGCAGAAAGGGCTGGCATTCATGGAGGATGTGAAAACTCGCAAATTGAAAGAGATGGCTGACAAGTTGCAATTGAAGGAGAAACAAAACCAGGTGTGCAGCAGCAGCAGACTTTGTAGAATTTTTTTTTTGGGGTAGCAAATCTGCGAGGTAGGTGGGGTGGGGAGTCCCAGGGAGAGAAGCTTAACAAAAGTGCATTATAGCCCTTGCAAAAATCCACAACTTGGGTCTGTCTCCTAAGGCATGTTCTGGTTCCTCCTAACTCTTTGTGCAGGAGTTACTTCAGCAACAGCAGGAGCAAAGCTTGAAAGCACAGGAAGAAGCCCAGAAAAGAAAAGTTGAGGAGGAGGCAGCAATAGACACAGCCAAGAAAGCAGCAGCTGAGGAACACAACATTTGGGAAGCAGAACAGAAGATAGAATTAGACAGAAGGTTGTTGCAAGAAAAGGAGATTGAGGCACAGAGATCAACTGAGTGGAATGTAATACGCAACCAGGAACATGAGCTGTTCATGATGCTGTTCAATGATATTGCTGATGAGATCGACAAGGAATTCAATGAGTGGCAGGCACCCACCTGGCCTTCCCTTCTTCCATTCAAGCAATCTCTTTCCTCTAATAACACACATGATCCAACATGAAATGAGCACATACTTTTCTTTCTTTTTTTTTTGGGTCTTGTGGAAAGAATGTGATATTTTTGCTTCCCAGAGAGAGAGAGAGAGAGATTGAGATCCTCTGACATCCATCAGTACTTAAAACTGCAGGAAAGTATTACCCAAGTAGCCAAGAAGAGAAGGGCCAAGCACCACCATTTCTGCTTTGATATCATTCTCCAGGTCAGTCTCTCTCATAGATACAAAGCACCTGTTTTTTCCAAAGAAAACCCGCTCTTTTTTTCCCATGCTGTTATGTAAAAGCTCTGCTGCTGCTCTATGATTATAATGTGAATATGGCTTTGTGCATTTTGTCACAGTGGGTGAGTATGGCAGAGTGCATTACAGAGTATCGAGTGGAAATGGGAATCAACCTTCCCATAAACGAGTGGCGGGAGTGGAAAACTCTCTTCATCAAAGGTGCAATCCTTCCAGCTGAGCTACCTGTTGAGCCACTGCCAGAGGAGCCTCCAGCAGAGAAGGAGGTCCGACTTGCCAAGGTTTTGAGTTTTCCTTTATACCCATGATATCTCTTTCAATGCCTTTCCTTCTCCTTCTCTTTCATACATCCACAGCTTCCCAAGTGTGCTTGCTGATCTTGCTATCTCTCTACAAGTGTGCACTTAGCTTCCATCATCCATTATTCATGTGTCCTTTACTCAAGAAGGAAAAGATTATCACATGCAGGGGGGAAGGGGATGATTTACTTTGTGTGTTGAGCTGGTAGGAAGCAGTTGCAGACTACATTCAGGAGAAAGGAGAATACAAGAGTCCAGAAGGGGTTACGCCCATAGGAACGAATCAGGAGTTGGGTGCAATCTTAGAACACATACATGCGCTGTCTGACAGTCTTATAACACCACCTCCAAGACCTGACCTTTCTATGCACAGCCTGAAGCTTGCAGTTGTTGGTGTCCCTTATGCAGGTAGTATTGTTTTTTCCAGAAAAAAGAAAAAACCCACCCATATGCACTTCCATCTTCCTCACACTTGTCATGATTTGCAGAGCAGATTTCCATGACTCTTATCACATTTTTGTATGGAAGAAAATTTATGTGCAAGCAAAGTGAAGAGTAGTAGAGTACTGCAATCAACATCATGAGATTTGTGAGGGTTTTGTGACAGAGGATGTTGGGATGATGGCCTAGGGAAGACCACTGTGGCAAAGCAGCTGGAAGTGGAATTGGGAATCATCCGGGTTGAGGTTGAGCAGGTGATAGCATTAGCTGTTGCAACTGCTGGTATAATTCTACCCTCCTTGAAGGAAGCATGCCGGTGTTATTTATGTCCCACGGGAGAGAGAGTTCATTGTAGGCACTGTGAGTTTCTCTCTCATTGACAGGTCCTCTTTTGATGTACCGGGACAGAAGCAGAGATGGAAAAGCTGAAAAACTCAGTCAGCAGTAAGACTGCTCCAAACACACAGAGTACAGTAGAAGGAGGAGAGCCAGATGCTGCAGCAGCTGACCCACTTGCCAATTTCTCTGCAAAAGGGCGACTGGGTATGGAAGTCAAGGAGGCGATGGAGAAGAAAATGCCAGTAGGTAGCCTCTATGGGCTGCAGGAGATTTTTGTTTGTTCATTTCTGTTCTTTGTGTGGCATAAGAACACAACCATCATAAGAACTTTTTTTTGTCTGGGATATGCAACTTTTGCAGGTGCCGGATGATGTCGTTGCTCAATTGTTGTTGCTGACAATGCTTCATCTTGAGGAATATGGTACCCATCATCCTCGACAGTAGCAGCATCCTCTTTGCAAATTGCCAGGAGTAGTTATTATTATGACATGGATTTTGCTAAATGGGTGTTTTTGTTTGTTTCTGGAATAGTACACTGATGACCCAAAAAGATCAAGCAATTTTTGCAGGAAAACCTCAATAAAAAAACAGCTGAGAGCTTGTGTTTGCCATTATTGTTTTTTCCTGTGTTTTACAGTTGCAACACCTGGTCCAAGCAATCCTGGTGGAGTCACAAAAGGTGGGATATTCTGCAAAATCCCAGATTTGTAAAACACTTTTCACATGGACACTCAAGTCTTCGGTGCTTGTGGAAGCTCTTACTGGCATTTCTCTCTAAACTAACTGTTCACCGTCATCCTGGTATCTACTGCAGGTGGCAAAGTACCCACCAAGGCAGCTGCTCCAAAGAAACCCAGTTGGGATTCTCACACTTTTTTCCCAAAAGACCAATCTTTCTTTTGGTTTGGTGATCTGTTTTGATTTTTTATCAGCAGAAGTCAAGGTCTGGTGAGCATCTCTAGTGCAGTAAAATGCACAAGAGTAGATGTACAGATCAGATCTACTACACCTGACACTGTTGTGGACGGTTTGCCGGGGGGAGGGGGAATGTATGCAGTTACAAAAGCAGGGAAAGCAGGAGTTGCTGGTGGTCCATCATCGCCCACACAGCAATCAGGTTTTGTGTTGGATGGATTTCCAACCACTGATGCTCAAGTTGCAGCTCTGGAGAAGTACTTGACAGGTCTTGATCTAAATGTGGAAGAAAAGAAGAAGAAAGAGAAAGCCTCGAGAATCGCCCCACCTCCTCCACCTGTATGTAGAACCTGTTCTTTTCTTGCAACAATTTGGTTCAAGGACATGTATGTGTTTTGAGCTACTATTACATACATACATGGGTGTCATCATCATGATGTTGGGGGAAAAACACGTTGATGCCTTCAGGAAGTTGTGAAGAAATTGGAGTCAGGATTGGATATGTACCTTGTTGTGGAGGCTATTTCTGCAGAAGAAGCAACAGAGAGAGCATTGGGAAAGGTTGTGGATCCCAAAACTGGAGCAGTTTATCATCATCTATTCAATCCCATTCCTGTCGGTGATAAGACGTAAGCCCCTTCTAAACTCCTGCTTTCAGCTTATTTTCATATAACTAGTTTTTTGTTTCCATTGGGTTCCTCAGGAAAGTGGTGCTACAAAAGTTTGTTAATTTGGGTTTCATCAAGAAAGTTGTGCTGCAAGTCATCTGCTCATTGGGTTCCTCAAGAAAAAGCAGTCCTACAAAGTTTGTTCATTTGGGTTCTTCAAGAAAGCTTGTTTAGACATATGTATATATGTGTTTTATTTTTCCTCCTTTTGGATCAGGGGTATTGCAGAGCGTGTGCAACCAGTAGAAAGTGAGGAAGTTGTCCAAGGGAAGATCGAAACAGGGGTAGCAGAATGGGAGCTACTGCAGCTGAGTATGAGCAAGTTTGGTAATATTCAGCATGTGCCTCAAGTGGCAGCCACTGAAGCAGATGGCAAAAAAAGAACAGTAGATGTGAAAGCCGCAAGTGCACTCATTGCAGAGCTTATAGACAGCAAAGTCCGAAAGGAGTCAGCTGCACATACAGCTACTATCGCACAGGAGGTGGATGGAGTGGCAAAGCAGGTAGACAATAATGTGCTAATTGAAGAATTTTGCAGACCCAATTTGCATTATTATTCAGTTTTTGAGCTTTGCAGATTGAAAAATCTTCCGGTTTTGTTTTAAACATTCTTGAAGAATCCCTCTTCTTGTTCACAAGTGGATGGATGGATTGATCTCAAGCAAAGAATTGAATAGCTTTCCTGTATGCAGGCTAGAGCAGATGCCGAGAAGATTGGCATGGCAGCTCAAGAGCTAGCAAGAGTGTTTTTTGCTGTAAAGTTAGCAGAAGTGGAAGCAGAACAGGCAGCTTTAGCAGCAGCGCCGGAAACTACCCCAATTGCAGGGAAGAAGCCAGCAGCAACTCCAATCAAAGAGAAGCCAGGTGGTGCAGTCAAGGAGAAGCCAAGTGATGCAATTGTAAAGAAGCTTGATTCGGTTAGCAAGCTCATACAAGAAGCCCAAGTCACAAGTGCAGCAGCTGCAGCTGCAAGTGAAGAGGCCCATCAACATGCAAGAGAAGCTCAGGTACCAGAAATAGTAGTTGTAAGGGAAATCCCAAAGTTGCAAGGCACAAAATTCCAGACAGAGAGAAGAGTTGTGATCTATGAGCTGATCTCCTGTAATGGGGTTTTTCTTTTGGTGTTTTTGGGCTGGCTTCATAAGGTAGCAGGAGATACAGAGTCAGTAAACCATTGTAAAATAGAGGCAGAAAAAGCAGCAGCTGCTGCCAAGCAGGCAGCAGCAAAGGTAGCTCAAGCAAGTGAGCAAGCTGCAGCTGCATTACAGAGTGCAAATGACATTGCCCAGGGCAATCCTCCAGATCCACCCTCAAAAGCTGGGAAAGTTGGAAAAGTGGCACTTCCAGTTCTGAAAGCTCCTCCAACTAAAACTGGAAGAGATGCACCCAATACAATGGTAGTTGTGTATTTCTTTGATACACACTTGTAATTTTACTTCTGAGCTCAAAACTCTTGAAACCCAAGTTGCAAAAAAATTATGTTAGTGTTCTTGTCCTCTATGAAACATGTGTTGATGATATTTGCAGCTGTGACACAGATTGACTGACTCTTTGGGTAACTCAAAAATGGAGTCCTGGAACCTACCTACCTACCTCATCATGCTCTTTTTGTGTGGGCTACACAGATTGTGGTTCCACCTGTGATTGAGAAGCCACCACCAGACCCAGCAATTCTGGAAAAAGCAAGATTTGGAGGTTTGGGTCCTCTACCTTGGAAGCCTCTACATTGTCAAATAAGTCAATTACTAGCTCCTGATCGTCAGTCCATTTGAAAGAGGAAAACTTGCTTAGACTTTACGTCGAGTCGTGGTTGAATTAAGGTCTCAAAAAATGAAACCCTTTTTTTCTTTTCTTTTCAGGGTTTGATTGTTACAAAACAATGGTGCAGCTGCTAGATGTCCTGAAAATACTCCTGCTTGTGTTTTGTGTTATGGTGATAGCTTAGTTCTGGATATAATTGGGTGTTAACACTTTTGTTTGACAGAATCACTGCAGAAGCGCTGGGATGAAATAGAAGCAAAGTACCTGACTACAATGCAAGAAACTTTCCTCTATTTGAGAAGAGAACGTTTACAGACAATTCCAATGTTGATTGAGGTGCTTGGTTTGGAATCAGCTCAGTAAATAGATGTCATTTGTGGGATTTGATCAGATAAACAAGGAGATGAACATCACACAATTACTACAGAAACCAAACTGGAGGGATCATCATCACAAACACAAACACCCCCCCATTCAACAAGAGAAAAGGGGGTCAAAGCGGAACAATTACTTGGAACAAAACTTTCTCTTGTTGTTGTGTCAAGGTTCAGATTGATACATAACAAAACAGTCTTCTTTTTTTATGCAATAATACTCCATGATCTCAGCCTCCAATCAATCCTGAGGAGGGTTTTTCTCAAGATTTGCGGTTGGAACTGTGCAGATCAAAATGAATTTTGTGGAGCAGTTGAAGGAGTTGAACGGAAAGCAAAAGCTCTTTGACGAATTTCAAGTAACTTTTTTTTTCCTCTTCACATAATCTCTTTCATTCTCTATTGCATCTGGTGATGATAAATCCCATCTCAAAGACAGAAATTGTGTTTCATACTGATAATGGGATGTAGCTCAGAAATCCTGCTGCAGAATCCTGGATGGGTCTTGTTGATCAGAGATAGATAAATGTGTGCTTGATTGCCATGAACAGAGAGAGGAGAAAGAGAGAGACGTCATGCATCATTCTTTGCTCAATGTTTATTTTTCCTCAGTACTTTGCTGCTCTCTCTCTCTTGGAAGAGTGAATAAATAGCAGAGAGAAATGTTTCTTGCAGGGAAAGTACAACCGGATCAATTATGCACAACGCTACCAAAAACACATAATCAAGAAACTTTACAAAGAGGCAGCACAGTTTGCAGAAGTATTACGCAAACTCTGTATTGATCGTCTTGAGGTCAGTGTGTTTTTGTGTTTTTGCTTCATACCATCCCACTTTCTTATATATGGAGTGAAGCACACCCCCCATATCCATTCCCTGACTTTTTCTTTCAATCTTGTTCCATGTTTTACAACAAACTATGCTGCTGAACTTGTGATTTTAGTTCAGTTTTTATCAGTATCCAATCAACCATTTTCTCCTAATCATGATAAAATCACATTTGGTGATTGAAGCTTTGGATCTTAAAGCAGAGCACTTGGGTGGGTATTATAGCTCTCACTTGGACAGTAGGAAATTTAGTGCTTACTTTCTCCTTGTGCATTGGAGAGAATCAAAAACCCATTAACCAAGTGTTGTATGTTTTGCTGCAGAAAGGCAAGTTTAGTGAGCAGAAACAACTTGAAGATTTGCTGCAGGAACGCACGTCAACATTCACAAACCTCTTCACTGATCTTGTCCAAGCTGAGGTATCTATCTTGTACTCATCAGAAGAGGATTTTATACTAATTGGTTGTTTTTTTTTTTTCAAAATTAGTGGCTTTTGTGAGTAGAACACTCTATAAGAGTCACGATTGCACTCAATTCTTGTCATGTTCCATTTTGGGTTTTTGCTGGCTGAACTGACTGACTGACACAATGGGTAACATCAAGATTTTTGATATTCTGGAATAGAGATTTTCTGCAATGAAGTAACGACAAATGGAAGTATAGATGGCAGAACTAAGGCAAAACACAACCTGTGATTACAGCTGACAAAAACTGGGACAAACTGTGATTTTTCAGCTGGACAGGCATTTGGAGTCTTGCAGTCTTTTACATGACTTCTTTTCAGGGAAAGTGGGTTCGATGATTGCCAGAGATTTTCATTGTAACTTGTCTGCAGCCAGGAGGGTGCCTACTTGGGCTTTTGCAATACCCAAATGGCTAGTGCCCCTTGAAGGTTCCTTTCCAGAACTTCATGTGGTAATTCCATGTCATTCTTCTTCCTTCTCTACTTGATTGGTTCCCTGCCGACACTTCTTTTCTACTTGGTTCCTTCCCTAGCAATGGCTGCAGCAGCAGCAGCCATTGCAAAATTTACATCATAGATCATCCTTTGAATTTGAACATCCTCCTTTTTGTCTCTCCTACCACAAATTGTGGTCTTCATCACCAACACAAAACGAAATCTTTGAGCATTTGGAGATGATAGTTTTCTTTCTTTTCTACTTGGTTCCTTCCCTAGCAATGGCTGCAGCAGCAGCAGCCATTGCAAAATTTACATCGCAGATCATCCTTTGAATTTGAACATCCTCCTTTTTGTCTCTCCTACCACAAATGGTGGTCTTCATCACCAACACAAAACAAAATCTTTGAGCATTTGGAAATGATAGTTTTCTTTTCCATTCATGAACCCAATTGCTAGTATGTGTATTTTCCCAGGTACTTTGTGAGGCATTATCTGTGGCATGCAATTTGTTGGCTGTTTTCACTGGGAAAGGTGGAATTGGGGACAAGAAAGTTGCAAAGAAGAAAAATCTGTCCCAAAGACCGAGTGGACGCAGAACTACATGGTTGACACTAAATACACCCACTTCCCGTGAAGAAGTGCAACTAGACCCTGCAGCTCATCCAGTCATTGCCCGTGAGCATCAAATTTTGTACTACCGTCTGGAGCTTATTGGTGACTCTCTCCTTGTCTATCTCTCTCCTCTCTATTGCTCTGTCTCTCTGTCTGTGTATGATTCTCCTCTCCTCTTTGGTGCATTAGCTCTCTGAACATGTTCAGCACACCTCAGGCATTTTATTCCAAGGTTTTATGTGAAGGGCAGGAAGATTGGCTTGGACGTACGTTGCAGAGTTGCAACCTGTAATTGATGGAGCATATGGTCATCTAGATGCTTGGCTAATGAAGCGATGCAACGTAAGACCACCACAGTTTTTTTTGTGGGATTTGTAATTGTTTCTCGCTAGATTCTTCATGTTTGCTATCACCAAATCTTAAAACCCAAAGAAAAAGCCATAGTTTATGACTCTGTCTAGTTGCTACAAAAATCTGGAGTGATGTTACTTGACAAATAAGTGATGGGTTGATGTAGAAATTTGTTAACAGGATGAATGTGAGCTAGTAGAGGAGATTATTTCTGTTGTAAAGGACTCAATCAGAGAAAACATTCCGTTGTGGTACCGTATGTGGATGGAAGATCAGGAGTTCCAAGTCGACAAAGATGACATCAAGATGGTGATTCTACCAAAAGAACATGACCTTTACTTACATACCTCTAATAGTACTGCCAGCCATCATTTTTTTTTCCTCTTACATATTCTTGGCTTTCATGTGCATATCTTTATCAAAAAATTACTTGATTCGTTTGATACTAATATTTTTTGGGTGACAAATTCACAGATTGTGCGTGTGCCCCCAGAGCCAATTGAAGACTTGACTCCTTGGCACATCCGGGTGATGGAATCCCTTGCACAAACCTTCAAGAATTTCACAGGTTTATTCCATATCCAAAACTCTCTCTCTCTCTCTCTCTCTCTCTCTCTCATGTCTTGAACTCATATATTCTTCACATGATCTGCAATTTGTAACCACTGTGTTTTGAGATTGAGTCTAGTTTATGTCAAGACTCTGTAATCTGGATTTGTCCATAATCAGGATTTTCTTTCATGTCTCTGAAAGAGAATTTTTGTTTTTGGAGATAAAAAAAGAAAAGAAAAGGCAATTTTTTTGCAGGGGGCTTCTCAAGAGTGGAACAAGTCTTGGATGCTACCTTACAAGCTATTGACAACGTTTATATGATGTACCAGGATGATCCAAGATACAATATGTATCCTCGTCTCCCCAGAACTAAGAGTCGGCGATATGGCCATTTCCAACATTGGGCTAACCTTGCTCATGAGATCATCAAGGTTAAAAGAAATAAAGTAAAAATTGCTATGTAGAGAATTGGCACTTACAGTTTCCTATAGTTCTTGTTTAGAAGATTGTGATGTTGTCAAGAACAAACAAACAAACACATCTACAAAGGCAACACAAAACAAGGGGTGAAAGAAACATGATATGGGTGGTGAAAGACTACATGGGTGGTGAAAGGTTTTGATTGATGATCATGGTGATGAGCTCACATTTTGTCAAGGGTCCAAATTTGGAATTTTTTTTTTTTGCAGCTTTCATCTCAAGGACAGGAGAAAGCTGGCTTCACTGCTGTAATAGACTGGCGAGCGTTTCTAGTCTCATTAGCTGACGCCCATTTTGATTACTGCATCTCTGCTTCCACATTAGATGATATCGTACTTGCCCGCACAGGTAATGAGAGTCTGGACATAATTCATATTGTGTGTATGTGTGTATGGTGGATCCAGTTTTTCTCTATAGTGGTTCTTGTTCAAAGCCTCTCCATGGACCCCAAGTTTCGGACATGATCTTTTTTTTCCTTTATATATAAGAACTCGTGATCTGGTTGTGGGTGTTTTCTGCAGATTTTTTCCTTGTGGTGGCAACCAAAAAGATTGGTCATCCGACAGAAGGCTGGATGACTTTGGACGACTTTCTCAAGACAAAAGTGTGGTTTGATAAGAGTAAGAGCAGCTCCACCCATGCTCAGTATGTTGCCCTGCAACAGTATTTCTCACATCCAAGATTAGTTATTTACTTTTTCAGAACCTCACCCATAAAACTGAAACTGGGACTGCAAAAGGTGGCAGACTACTAGTAGCAACCCACATGACCGATCAAACCATCTAGCAGTCCCCTTGAGCTGTTGGTTATCTTCACGACTCAAGGGGACTGTGTTTTTCCTTCTCAAATGAATAGAGCATACATGTACATACATGTGTCCTATATTTCTTAGCCATCAATGACAAGCTGGTATTGTTGTTGTTGTTGTTGTTGTTGTGGTTTGTCTGTGGCCATTTTTTCTTGTGCTATTACTATTGTAGGCAGCAACAATGAGGAGGGAGATGATGATGATGAGATAGACCACAATTTTCCAGCAGCTCTGAAGACGTTTGTATACTCAGTGCTTGATGTAAATGGTGATCCCGGTCTTCCATGGCAGACCTTGCTCTTGTACCTATGCCGAGATGAATCTCAAGAGATGGCACTGCGGAAAGCCTTCACAGTGCTCAACTGTACCATGTACAATTCTGCTCTTTCCTACCCCTCACCACCTCCCCAATGCAATTTGGGTGTCTCCCCTACCAATTTCCCACCAGCATAACAGATCAAGCAACCCAACAACAATTTCTGTAAACCTCAACACACACTCTGCCATGTACCAGAGCTCATGCCTCTTGAGCTAGAGCTGCTGTAACAGAGGCATGATGATGATGACACTTCTTGAGATAATTCTTTTTTGTGTGCAGGTCACCAGAGGATGCGGCATTGAACCCAGAGGAATTACTACAAGCCTTGTACCCTGGAGGTGTGGATGGAGCACTGGCGGCAGGTTGTATACCATGGACAACCATTGATTTGCAGGTGTGTGTGTATATATATCCAGGTCCCCCACTCCGTCACTGCCTTCAAATCAAAACTCAGGAATGTCAAGAGAAATGATGTTTTGAGGATGTGGGTGCCACCAGGTGAGGACTGGCAAGGAAAACAAATTAGTGTAGATGAAGCAAACGGAGAAGTTTGCTAAAATTGCATGAAAATTTTGCTGTGTAGGATGTACTCCATGCAGTGGGTGTTGAGAAACATACACCAATTGTGGAGCCTAGGACAGTAGCTTCATATGTTAGTAGCACTCCTGAGGAAAAGCTCAGTGAGACTGTAAGTCAAATCTCATCTCAATTGTGCTTCTTGTTCTTGTTATGCACTAGGATTAAAGAAAAGAAGATGACCAGGCAAAGAAGAAAATGCAGCCAAGTCTATTGGGTTTCTTTTGGACATTTATGAATTTTGCAGGTTCAGGTAAATTTAGTGAAGAAAGGTGTGGTTTTGGTTTGAATGAACTGGTGGGTGGGTGATGGCCAGGATACCACAATATGTTCATTTCTGGGAAGCAACACAAGTAGTAATGTCTCACAGATGAGTGAATCAGAAGCAGAAACTGTGAGGGAGTTTCTGGCATGTGTTGTGCCTGGTGGCAGCAAGCCCAGCAGCAATGAGTTGCAAATCACCAGCCCACTGAATATACCAACAGATGATGACAATGATGATGAGCAATTCAGTTCCATAGCTGAATATCTTACAGTAGATGATGTGATCAAGTGCTCGGCTGCTGCCAAATTGTGTTCTGCTCTCTCTGCTACCTTTCAACAACTGTCGGTGAATTTTAATCTCGTGGTAGCTGCTGTTGACGATTATGACTTAAGTTCACACTTGTAAGTATTCAATCTCAATTAGAATGTGTACTTCACAACACACAATATACCATAGTTGGACTGATTTTTTGTCTTTTGTGAAGCCTACCCAGGAGGTGGAGGCAAAATTTGAGAGTGCAATATGCCATCCAAATACACTAGAAAAAATATGCCAGGTCTCTGCCAGGTATTTACAGATCTGCAGCTTTGTCAGATGAAGGGAGAAAGAGAAGACATAATATGCAATTATATACTATCCAGCTTATCCCTCTAGTGAACTGTTTGTCCTTCACAATTCCAACTCTGAAGAAATTTGCCACTCCACCTGTGCTCACCAACACACAAAATGAACACCATGCCAGGGTGAGAAAACAAGAGCGACTTCACATATAATACAGTATGACAAATTTGGTAAGGAGATCATCACTCTTTCTCAATTGGGTGTGACTGAATCAATCAATCAGGTGTTACCAAAGCTCCCAGGATAATAACCCATGTTTGCAATTTCAGAAAGGAGTATCATAGTATAGTAGGGTCAGCTTCCACAACAAGTGTGACAACACAAATTCCTCAGTACAGGGGCAGCTTCAACACATGACTGTTGAATAATTAATTGATTCACTTTGAAGTTTCCACATCAAAAAACAGGCAACTAATCCTGAATATTCCAACAGATTCTCTATTTACCTTCACAGAATTCGTTTCTTTGAAAGAAGTACTGGGAAAGGACCTTGAACAGGGCAGTTCTGGGAATTCAGGTTGTGTGATCAGCTCTTGCCTCATGTCATGCCCTCATTCCCAGAAAGCCCCCATTCTTGGTCCTTACCCTACACAAAAGACATTTGGAAAAGACATTTAGAAGACTCTTAACACTGCTGAAGTTCCAAAAAGAATTAGTACGAACCTGGGGTTCTTCAATGGCAGCTGCAATTCTAGGCTGTCTTTGAAAGGCTGAAATACCTGCTTCAGATCTTCTGGTGTCACCTCTTGAAGAGAAGGTGGGTTCCACTGCTCACACAATAGCCACAATTTCCCAGTGAAATTCAAGTCAATATACAGTAGCCTACACACTCCGCTATGTTTTCTTTTCCAAGTTCAAGCTGACACTGCCAAAATGAATCAAAGCAAAAACCGGAGATCACAAAAAGACCATTTTGTTTTTGGATGGATCTGACCTTGGGGGTGTTGTCCTTTTCCACTACAATTGCCCTAATCCCCTGCAAGTAGAAACCATATGATGGTATGTGATATGAGTAACGATCAGTCTTGGGCAGTTCTTTGAGATTTCAACATAATCTCCACTTTTGGGATTTTGATTTTGAAAAGTTCCAAAATAAAAGAAACCTCCAGTTTGAGGCTTTTGGAAATTGTGAAAATAAAATAACCACCGGTTGGTTCAAGGCTTTTGAAGCATTTCAGCAAACCAGTGGATTTCCTAAAAGAGCCAGGCAAAGAACCAGTGGCTCAGTCTAGATCCTTTTATTTTTCTTGAGAACCCTGGCTATGGGTCAAAACCAGTTCTTTGAAGCTTTTTTTTTTGGTAGAACTGCCCATCAAGGGGCCACACACACCCAACCGTTACCTACCAGATCTTTCTGTGACAAAGGGAAACTGCCAGTCAGTCAAGGCTCCATATATACCTGGTCTATACCTGCCGATTCTTTCCTTGACAAAGAGGAAACATGCCCGGTCCATGGTTGGTTCTCATCTGGTTCTCCTCATCTGGTTGAGAGAGAGAGAGAGAGAGAGAGATGTGAAACATACCTCATACAAATCCTTTGAAATTGTGCCACATAAAGCATTGATTGTGAGCCGGTATTCAGTGCGCAAGCACTCCAGCAATGTCTTGTTGCGTGCTTCCCGAATCTGTAACACTCACAACAAAAAAAGCATTAGTCAAGTAAGTAGGTCCATCATAAGTAAACAAAGCACACCAAAAAAAAATCATCAAACTTTGTCATTGTGCCAAAAATAAATAAAATTCACAAGATCCAAAAAAGAAAAAAGATAATCTAACAACAATTTCACTCTTTTTTTTCCTCTCCAAAAAATTTTTCTTCAAAAGGTTTTTTGAAAATAAATTTTAGAGTAAGCAAGAAGATTACTATAACAATGAGCATGCAGTTTTGTTAAGGACTGCAAAGTAGATGTTGCTTGCTATAACACACAGGGAATTGAAGCTAGCACTATTATTATGTGTGATGTGATTTTCTCATTATCATTATTACCGAGACAAGTGTTACTTTCAGACCCATCGGGGATGACCGTTTGAAGATTTTGATCAAGTCTTTTGTCCAATCCTCACCAGATTCATCAAATTCTGCCTCCTGTAACAATCAGTGCCAACACCCATTACTCCCAAAAAAGTCCTTTATTCAAATGCAATAAATAGATATGTGGAGAAAATAATGACAACAAATAGTGGGTGGGAAAAAAAAAAAAAAAAAACAAAAGAGCATACGAGCAACACAAAGAGTCAAACTCTGGAGAATTTGCACATACAAGAGCTGCCAATATGTCTTCCACACTGTCCTTACTGAAGATCTTATTGATTGCATCGGTTCTGCAAAAAATAGAATGATGTGTAAGTCAGCCTGTTTCATCATTTGCTCAAGATGCGGAAAAACACTTGCTCAACCCCTTTGATTATGAGTGTAGTGTCCCCCAGACATTTAGGGTTTAGGGTTTAAACCCTAAACCCTAAAGCACCCACTGAAGCTTTTTGCTATCATCTATCTAAATGGAAAAATTGTGCACCTGTGGAGAATGCTCTTTTCTCCAGGAGTAGCTGCTGGAATGCTGAACTCATTCAGAGTGTTTTCTATTGCAACTAAGTCTCCTGTCGTCAACTCATACAGCTGCTTCTCAAGCTCTGGTAGCCTCTGCCATCCCATTCCCCGTTTCCAAAAGAAAGGAACAGACTCATTTGCAAGGTTTGTACCACTGTTGGGTGGGTATCAACTTTCAAACATACCAGCTGGAACTGGTATCAGATCTTTTAAAAACTCTTGCTACCAGCCTGATCCTGGTATTAGAGTCTGGACAAGGCTGATTTTTGGCTGGTATGTGGCAGATATAGACCTGATATTGAGATCGATATAGTCCCGGTATTAAATTGGTATTACCTCAAGTCACTACCAGGCAGGTACTGGTACGAGGCTGGCATTGCCTCAGGTCATACCAGTCTGATCAGTTCTTTCATGCCATCAGCAGTACCCACCAGTCTATATACCAGGCAGGAAACCCTGGTAGCTGCCCAACACTGGTTTATACCAAAATGGACTATCAAGTACGTTTACATGCCATGTGAAGGAAATCTGCAATCTGATTTCACTCGAGCAAGCATCGGAGATGAGTAAAAACCTCAAGAGGAATAAAATGTGTTGCAAGCCCACAAGCAAGCATTTCTGCTCCATCTAAGCGGCTCCCAGTTAGTGCAAGGTACTCCCCTGCAGATTTCCAAACTCCATCAAAAGGGCAGGCATAAGAGACCAAGACCTCAGTGGGGTTATAATCAAGCAAGCAAGCAGCACTCAGATATATCCAAGAATCCAAGAATCTTATCAGTAAAAATGGCAATGCCAGAAGAAAAAGGAAGCAGAAAAAACATGCCCACAAACAAACAAACAAACAATTCTATTGTTGAGTCTAACTTCAATTGCTGGAAGAAAAAGGAAGTGGACATAAAGATGCCCGCAAAACCAACAATTGCATTTGATGAATTAATGAACAATGTCAGAAGAAGAAAGGAAGCAGAGAAGAGATGCTCATGAGAATTGCATTTGTTGTGTTTTGATGGGAAGGGGGAGACAATTACCAAGATGACCAGGGAGGCGTGACAGCCAGAAAGAGGAACCACAATCAGTGTGAAGACCTAGGGCTGCTTCTGGCATGGAAAACACCTGTTACAAAAGGAGGAAAACACTCCCACCCATAATAAGAAATGACCAAAACACACTCTGCTGCAACTGACCAACATTGCAAGCTTTTGAAGATTGCAAAAGGGTTTTCCTCCAAATTGCTATGAAAAAAAAGCAAAAGGGTTTTCCTTGAATTGCTGAGAAAATGAGCAAAAGGGTTTTTCATCCAAATTAGGTCATGAGAAAAAAGCACTCACTGTCTTTTCTGTGGCCACTCCAAATCTGCCAGGAACAGTAAGCCCTGCCCCTCCTCCCATGACAAGTCCAGTCCACAATGCTATCTGCAACAACAAAAACGAACCCCCCCCAAAAAAAAATAAAATTCACACAATATTCTGGAATAAAATATTTGTGAGACTCTGAACTTCACAAATTTCACTCTGAGATTTCATGGCAAGCAACTAGGAGCAACAAATGTCTGGTTCACTACCGGACACAGACAAACAGACAGACAGACAGACAGCTTACAAGAGGCTTCTTGTATGTTGCTGCATGATAATCAAGCCAGTACTTGCTGTAAACAACCTCTGTTGTGGAGGGATCATCTGCCACATTGCCCCAAAAAAACTTCCTTGTGATTTCAACCCAAAATGGGAATTTGATTTCTCTCTGAAAATCAATCAATGGCTGCTTGAAAAGCAAAGCTGCATCATCTTTGATCAACATGCTGCTTGCACTTGTCCAAAAGAGTTGGGAAAGAGAGAGAGAATCCAAAACAGAGAGACACAGAGAGAAGAACATCAGCAGCAGCAACTGCACAAGAACAAAATCTGCATTACCTGCTGCTGCCTTTTGTGCATTGTAAAACATGCGAAGATCACCACCAGCACAGAATACTCGCCCATTCCCCTGCCACCCACCCCCCATAAAAAAGAACCAACCCCATGTCATTGATCTTGCTGATTTCTGATTGATTTTTCCAACAATAACAACAATAACAACAAAAAAATTGCAAACAAGTCTCACATCCTCAACACCCAACATGACCTCACAAACACTCACAAAATAACAACCATGCGAGGAGGAGAACCAGGAGAACAGCAGAAACCAACAATTGTTTTCACAAACCTTGAGGACTAGGAAGTGCACATTCTCATCTCCTTCTGATTGCTCGTAAAGATTACAAAGGATCCGTACCTTGGAAAAAAAAAACACACCAACAGCAAAAACAAAAGCTCAGCTTCCAGGACTTTGGAGGACCTCGGAGGACTTTCTATTGAGGACTTGGGGATGTTTTTTTTAACTTACAACAACAAGAGAAAGAG
>Ga0209611_10004062_pt1 | contig 25105 bp, 19 predicted proteins | sample S1TSphgellanicum_3_FD_187693 | JGI IMG/M metagenome (GOLD analysis project Ga0209611, IMG submission 187693) | Host-associated microbial communities from peat moss isolated from Minnesota, USA - S1T2_Fc - Sphagnum magellanicum MG (SPAdes) (version 2) | ecosystem: Host-associated > Plants > Peat...
CAATGTTCTCCGCACTACTCTCTCGGCCATCGCATACATACCGTGGAAGCTTTTTTGCAAGACTCTCCTTCCTTGATATTACAATTGCGTCAAACACAATGTCTGTCAAATCAATCCCTCAATAAAAAAATTTGTAACTGCTTCACGAGATCATCATTCTTCTTGCTTGCTTGCTAGTCTCGAACAAAATGGAGAGACTAATGTGCAGCTCTTTGCTAGCGAGAGCGCGCGCATTTGGCGATGGCAGAAACGCAGAGGCCATATCCGGGGCTTCCTCTTCACCTTCGTAACTACCAATTTATACCCTGCGGGTATCGTTCCTTCGCCCTAAACGGGAACCTTCAGGGCAGCTTCTTTTTTGCACAAATGCGAAGACGTACAGAGCAGGGTTTTAAAAAATAAAAATAAAATTGTATCATCAATTTTGAGATTAGCTGAAGTGGCGATCATCCATAAGATGATTTAGCCAGATTTGGCTACATACTAAATACCATTAAATGCTTGGACATTATTGCTTTGTTATTTTTTAAGTTCAGAAGAGTTTTGTAGAGTTTCAATTATATATTAAATAAATAAATAAATAATTGGTGCACTCGTAGCTTTTCGGATCACTCAAAACAAATAAAAAACAATGAAAATATTTTTAAAAATTAAATTTTTTTTCCTAAACATTTTGTGATTTGTTGTTCTCTTTGTGCTTTTTCTTGATTGCTCCTTTGTTGATTGCTACTTTGAATTTGGAGTTCAAAGAGCTTTAGTTGATGCACCCATAGCCACAAAGATCGTTCAAATTAAACAATTAAAGGAAAAAAAAAGAGCTGATGTTTGAACATAGATATGTGTAAAATGATGAGTGATTTTACTTTAGCCTTCTTTTTTCTCCTTTTAAAAAAAAATGTCATTCATTAATGTGTGATAATTCTTCGGATGCTTGTAATTTTGGAATAACTCTTATTTAATTAGGTAGATTATGAAAAGTGTTGTTCACATAAATGCAAAAATCGACAAACATAAATGGTTTTTTTTTTGGTTGTTTTTAGTACAAGAATTTTAGTACTCTCTACAACTACCACATTGTGTATGAACCTTTTAGAAATGTAATGGAGTTTTTTTTTTTGGAGTGGAACCACAAGGGACTATTTTTTTTGAAAGAAGTATATCCCTTGGAATGATTAAATTGAACACCACAACAAAAGAAGAATGGCATGGCATTATGGTGCACCACCATTGGAGATGCTCGAACACTAGAAGTTTCCTAGTCTATTTGGAAAGCACCTTATCTCAAAATTATGGGCATGAAGGTTCTTTTCATTCCTTAATCTTCCAAGAAAAAGATAATTATGTTTAATAATATTTTCAAGATAAAGAAATATGTTGTATATTTTTCCAAAATAGAAGATTATGAATTACCCCAAAAAAAAATAAAAATCATGTTTTGTTTTTCATGTTCTCATGTGGGAATGATGTTCCCATAACATTCCCATGTAGTTCACATAGTCATTTCAAGATGTGCCATAATCATTTGCCAAAAATATTAAGGTGCAAATAGGATAACACAAGTCTACCATACCACTATCACCAAAGTGTGATGGATTGCTTTTGGATGGTTTTAAAAAACAATTGGAGTGTTTGCTAAGATTGAGGTGTATGACTACAATTGGTTACATAAGATGATGGATTAAAAAATCCATGATTTTAAAAATGATTAAAAACATTCTCTTTTTTTTTCAATATATACCATATTATTATGTAAAGGTGTGGTTAATTATCGCATATGATTATATCATTTTGAAAACATTCCAAGGTTTTCTTTACAATGAAAAAACAACACAAAGATAATGAATACTATGATTACACAAATCCAAGGACTTCAAAGAATCAAAAAAAATGTTTGGTTGATTCATTCCAAATTTGTGCATAATAGATGAAATGATAATTTTGGCCAATGTACTTGAAAATACATTCCAAGTGCACATCCGTGAGTTTATTATACAAAATACTAACACCAAATCTGAATATCAATATGTTTTACCACATGCAATTACATTTATGAAACGACATCCACAATATATCTCATCTGTCCATTTCTCACAAAAGGCATCAGGTTTTGGGGCTTAATCCACCACCGATTTTCACTGTGGCAATTTGACAATAAATTTATGATGGTCAATGACTTATGCAGCTCCTGATCATGATGCAGCAATGTTATAAAACTCTCATCACCATACGCACGGGATTCTTGGCTGAACTCCAACTACCATCACAAGACTCTTTCAGAAGACAGAAATGGCCTCAGTTGATCTCTACTCATCTCACCTTGTCCAATCGAGTTGCCTTTGGAATGTAGCAGAACCCATGACACTGGTTAAGTATTCATAGCTGAACAGAAATGCTACCATGCTGCATGCAAATAACTAGTGACAGCAAAACGCACCAGGTTTAGTGGTAAATGAGTAAACAAACACCCCCTCTAAACGTCTACCATAATCACAGTCAATGTGTTTCTAAGATCAAATAGGCAACAGAGAGCTCAATCTACAGCCCTGGAATACTATTATTATCTTGTGTTATTGTCTTCCCTGCCATCATGTCTGTGATGCAGAACAAATCCATAGCTTCCTCATTTGTTGCGGTCATTCCTTTGAACTAGTGAGAAGGCCCTCCAACAGCAGATCTCACTTCAGAAATCGCAACTCGCCTATCTGCACACCTCACAAAGCAAAGACTACTCATAAGGGTTTTGGGTCTTCAATTCGAGGCAAAACCAGTATTTTACTTGTTATGTCAGGAGCAGGGACATGTGCTCCAGCATTCTACCCAGGCTTCAGTCAAACAAATACCTTTCATAAGAAGCAGGGATCATCCAGAGTGCTCATACACCACAACATATGTCAAGGCATGGAGGGAAATTACACCACCATGAATTGTATGCTCAGACTGTTGAAAGAGTCATATTTCTAATGAGACTGATTGACAAATGAAAACAGAAGTCATTATAGACAAATCTACTTAGACCTTTTCTCTGATTGGGCTGAAACAGGTAATCATGAGCAAACTCTAACTGCACCAAGCACGCTTTTGCAGCATGGACAAGCATACATTTGGTGACAAAGCAGATCAAATAATTGAAGATGAAAATCAGGTTCGTCACTTTTCCTCAAGAAGATGCATGCCAACATACTTCTACATGAAATTGCAGAGAAATCTCAACAAGAAGTTTAGGATAACACATTGATGAGTGCAGTCATAACTCTTATGAGAGTTACTCACAAAGTGTCAGACCATCACCTTCGTCATGAATAGCAGTGACAAGCTGCCATGGCTACCTACTGACTTCATCAGCTCCAAATGGTGGATGTAGATAAGTATAGAAGAATCTGCCCAAAGTTTCAGGCAAAACATTACACAAAATCTGCATCCTGAGTTTCCATCAAAATTCCAGAAACAATGGGAAGACCCAGTCATCAAGTTGGCTAGGCACTCAAGAGACATAGCTAATAGAAAATGTCGATAGTGCCCCTCATTTCAGCTGCAACATCTACGCCCACATACTGAACATCATCATCCTACTGTGATCTTTCAGTTCACAAGGTAGAAGTGCATTACTCTGGTTGTTTCACTGCTCCATTGCAGGCTTACAAGCTTGCAGCACACTGATACAGCACATCATGCGAAGTGTTTATAACTAACAATACCTGCATAGACAGCTTGCTCATGATGTCACTTGCTGTCAGGTCAAGGGCAGAACCTTTTGTCCCTCCCTCTTCCCGGTCAAAATAGTCCGCACTTGAAATGGATGAGGAGTTCTACCAACATTATCAACATAAGCCATCAGCGATAAGTAGCAAGGTCCACCTACATTCTAGAAATTACATGAAGAATTGACCCCTTTGGTCCCTACAGATAGCTCTTGCTGTTTTCTGGGTTGGGTGAAGTGTGATAATGCCAGCCACCTCATTAAAACAAATCTGACAACTCACTCTACCATATTAGCCCTGGAGACCACTGGATAGAATGACCAATAAGTTCATAGAAACAATGGAAATGACCACACAAGTTGGAACAGAATCTTAACTGCAAACTTCTGTAAACGTGTGGTATTCTCAGTATCACCACTTGTATTCTGATCACCAAAATATTGATCAGAAGAGATAGATTTTGCATTGGCAAACTTCCGTTGAGCCTCAGAGCTTTCTTTGGTCTGCAATCAGAAAGCAATTTTCATCCCCATGCAGACAGGGCAGCACATGATCACATCAAGTACCTTCAGATCATAAGTATTGAATAGGCTTCACAAACATCCAAGAGGATCATACTTGTATTTTTGGGCCAGCAGTACTGCGGGATGATGCTCTGCCTGGAGAGACTGCAAATTCAGAAAAGAATTCCCCAGCACTTGTGGGTGCAGCCACATGGCCAGTCGAGCCATTCTCATTGCTAATATTTGTCGTCATTGAATCATCATTGTACACAAACCGGGATGTCTGTGGTGCTGAGAGCAAAACACCTCCTGTGACAGATGGTGCTGCTGCTGCTGGCTCCAGCACAGGGTCTGCTGGTTTCTGATCAAACACACCTTCATTTTGCTGCATATGCCAGGTAACACCATAAGATCTCAACTGGACTACTTGCATTGAACTCCCCACACATTTGTGCCTGGGATCATCAAACTGGCACTCTTACAGAATTTACCTGACACAGCACAGATGTTACATAATACATCTTCATAAGGAGAACATAAGCAGAGAAGAAAGGAGAATGTTGGGAGAAATACACTAGAGGACAAAGTCTGTGGTCAACAGACTTTTATGACATAATAACACAGCTTGGAGAATGGTGGACATCAGAAGAACAGATGTGCGAACAGCAAAGAACAGCTTCAAGAGACATCTCATGTGCATGTCTGGCTCAGAGAAGACACCAATGAATGACATGAGTCAGCCCACAATGAAACAAATCAAGATTCCAGAGCCAATTCTCTTCAACAACAGTCATCTGATCTCCACAACCTTTCTGTACTCCAGAGCTTACCTTACTAGTGAGCTTCCTTACACCCAGGCCACCCCCAATTTTGCTTCCAACAAGCCTCTTAGCTCCAAGGGAAGGAGTCTTTCTTGCAATACTGCCCAATCCTGGACGAGTGGGAGAAGCAGGAAGATGTGTAGGTTTAACTGGCTGCTCCACAAAGGAGGAGACATGTTCCTCTCGCACAGGCATGACACTATTGACAGTTGGTTCTGGAACAGAGGAAACTGCTGGGGTACTGGGAGCAGCAACAACACTCTTGGCCACTTCTTTTGCCAAAAGCTGTCGATATAACTCAGCTGCTCTGGAAGTGTACTTTGACTCAGTTCTACCTCCATTGGTCCATCCGTGCTGCTTGAAGAACACATGCCCTCGACCATTTCCACCAAAGCTCATTAGCTTCAACTGTTCCTGGTTCCAGCTATCCAGGGTGGTTGACCTAATCCATCAATTGCAAACATACACATCAATGTGAGATGGTGTACAACTTCATCACAGATGTGAAGAATGCAGCCAAGAAAATAACTGGATTTCTGACTGTCACACCACCATGTGGCAAACCAGCAAACTCTTGACCAGAGGTGTGTGAACCTTGACATACACATACATTCAAGACAGGACCATGATGGACTTCCTTTCCAAAAACATGTGTTCTGCTTCTTAGAAAAAAGGGTACCAAGACAAACAGACTTCATTGCCTTCTGTCTGCTTGTCTGTCTTCATTGACTACAAAGTGACTTCATAATCAGTATCTGGGACAAGACTAATGCAAGCAAGATGGTTGAGATGAGACTTAGTGTCGGTGCAACCTAAACAATAGCAGCATCCACTTTTCTCAAGCCCATCTGAATACTAGAGTCAAGCATGAATGACACAAAGCCTCAACGCACAATTTGGAGATCAGGAGGTTGCAGACAAAAATCAATCCTGGTTCTGCAAAAGCAAGGGTGAAACAGAATGTGGTACAAACAGTAACTCTACAGACAGAGCAGATAATGTATTTGACAGTGCAAACCTTGTGGAAGGAAGTATGAATCAAGGCCACAGTTGTGCACATTCAGGCCATAACAACACATTGACCCTATGTTCCTGATAATCATGCCAGTCACCTGTTTCTACCTCCACAACTATGTGTGGCAGTGTTTCAACAGTTTCGTACAAGGACTGTCAACGTTAGCATCATTGAATCATGGATTCTAATGTTATACATGTCACTGTAAAAGTCTACAGCTCGAGAAAACGGAGAACATCCAACCCTAAAAAACATAAATAAAATCAAATACATGTGAGTCCAATGATGCCAAAAGAATCTCATTTCTAAATTGCAGAATTGTCCAGACAGTGTGCACTCCCCTCCATGGACTAGTGACAGAAAATCTCACTGTTTTTCCTACCTGACAAAGCTGATATGCACGCCAAGACTGCGATGAAGGGCAGAGCAGTCAAGGCAGATGAACACTCCATAAGTTACAGATGCCCAGGTTGGATTCTTTGCATTGCAGTCAAAGCACATCTGCAAAATGTGCAAGTCTCATTTGTTAACAAATTGCCACCCTAAAGAACAGAGACTCTCCATGTTTGATGACTGACTCAGCTCCTTGCTGAAAAAGGAAAATAAGACCTAGTCATCAGTACTGCATACAAATCTGAAGGCTGTAGCTGTTCAATCTTCATGGAAACGAACCATTGGCAGAAACCAGATGTCCCCTTTCAACTTTCTAGAGTCATGGATTCTTCTTCCTTCCTATAGATCGATCCAACAATTCCACAACATGATCCAAAAGACATAGAATTCTCTAAGCCCCGTCATCATCATCACCAGGGCACACTAGTGTTTTACACCCAAGTCACTTCTACTTGCAGCAGAGCATGATTTGCCGATCTCCGATCTAGGGTTTCTAGAAACTCACACCCACATTCCATAAAAACTCCAACTCCAATAAATCATGTAAAAGTGAGCAATCTTACTATGAAGTTTGGGCATGTACAAACACATGTCAGGAGCAGCTACAGCAGCAGCTAATCTGATGATGATGATGATGACACTGGCCAGGGGCAAAAAAGAAAAAGAAAAAATCACAAACCATGATCCCAAGTTAAGTACCTTATTTTCCGACTTTGCCCTCAACTTTCTGAACAGCGTGTCTCGCTCCAGCGGCTCCTCGGACGCCATAATTTTCTGCTGCAACTTTTCCCTTAGATCTGGAAAAACAGCGAGCGACTACAGTTGATGCGGAGGAGGACTGCTTCTCCTTCTTCTTCTTCTTCTTCTTCGACAAAGTGCAAAGGGGTGCATGAGCGAGGAGGAGGACAATGACCACGAGGAGAGGGGGCTGTGGATGAACAGAGGAAGACGGTCGTTCGGTTCCGAGATGAGAAAACCGGATGAAACTAGAAGATAATGTATTGCACTGTACACGAGTTTGTGGATGAACGAAGGAAGACGGTCGGTTGGCGAGATGAGAAAAGAGGATGAACTTAGGGTTTGGAGCTCAAGTGAAAGCGGAAACGCGAGCTAGGGTTTGTTTCTTTTTGGCGGAGGCAAGGCGACACGAGGCTCTGTTGCAAGGGCTTCGGTTGCAGGCAAGTCAGGCAGGGATCAGGAGGGGCGCACAAGATGGTGCTTAAGACGGAGGTGTGCCGGTTCAGCGGCTCCAAGATCTATCCAGGAAGGGGGATAAGGTTCATCAGGAGCGATTCACAAGTGTTTTTGTTCCTGAATAGTAAGTGCAAACGCTACTTTCACAACAGGTTGAAGCCCTCCAAGCTCACATGGACGGCTTTGTTCCGAAAGCAGCACAAGAAGGACGCGCATGCGGAAACTATCAAGAAGAAACGGAGGACTAGCAACAAGCCTTATTCCCGCTCCATTGTGGGAGCTTCTCTGGAGGTGATCCAGAAGAAGAGGACCGAGAAGACGGAGGTGCGAGCGGCGGCTAGGGAAGCCGCCTTACGTGAGATTAAGGAGAGGATCAAGAAGACTAAAGATGAAAAGAAGGCGAAGAAGGTCGAGGTTGCTTCCAAGCCTAAGCCAGGCAAAGCAGCAACTCGTGCCCCCCAGGCTAAGCCCGCCAAGACAGGAGCTGGCGGCAAGCGATGAAGAATTTTCCGCAGGAGGTTTTTTGGTCTTTTTACAGGTTCTTTTCCGCTTGGTTAGTAACGGACCTTGGATTTTGTATTTGAAGAGCAAAAGAATGTCAGTATATGGTTTATGCCTCCTCTTGCTTGCTTGATTGCTTGCTCCTGATAAAAAGCACATGAAACCAAATTGGCTTTGAGATTCTTGGAGAATACTTACCCTTTTCTTTCCTTGTTTGTTTGCTTAGTTTGTGTGGAGATTTAGAGTATTTAGTATTTACCTTTGCAAGTAGACTAAGGGCAGATTTGATTTGCCATGGCTTCTGTCGAAGCAATTTATGTGCAAGGTTTATACAGAATTCAAGTCTCTTTCTCAAGATGAGTAATCTCTGATTTCTGTGGTCATTTTTTAAAAGTGCATGTTTGGTCTATGACCTAAGAGCATCCCCAGTAGTGCTCAGTATGTGACCCAGCAAAAATATTTCTCACGGCCAAGTTTAGTTCTTTATTTTTTACAATGGCACCTTACTAGAACTGGGACTGCAAATGGGTGGGAGACTACTAATAGCAAACCACCTTGACCAATCATTATGATTCGCCAATCAGAAACAGGGAGCAGCAGTGGTCCAATTCTGATGTGCAAGGTCACATACTGAGCACTGTTGGGGATGCTCTAAGGTCTTACTCATGACTAGGTTTTGGAAAAATAGAACAAAATTTCAGACTCAAAAGGGGAGCCTCCTTTCCTTGAGACCCCATTGAGTTTCAGTAGTGGTCTAGGGTTGTAAATAATTGTTTGCCATTGGGTGTACTGCCTGCTTGCCATAGCCTATTTGTTTAGTACATTTCCTGCATGTGGTATCTGCATGGTCAAATAGACCTTCTGGGTACAAGAAAGGAACATAGAAATAGAGAGAGAGAGATGCTAGGCCTTAAAGCACCACATAGTAAGCAGTAAAGAGCAATCTGCTGCAAAACATTTGTGAACTTGGCAGTAAGTTGTAAACGCTTGCAAGAGCCCTGGCTTTAGAATGTTTAAACCTTTTGGGCAGATTTTTCTCTGTCAAATTGTTTGTGGAACTGATGAATCATAAGAGTGTCTTGCTGCCTTTTGGAGGGTTGGTTTTGCTCATACTTTTTGATATATACCCACAGTTCTCAACTTCTCAATTTTTGAAAAATATCCACCCAAGGATCAGTTCTTTGAGGTTTTCTAAATAACTGGAATCAACAATTCTTTGATTCTGATTTCTTTCCAATTGCCTGAAATCAATGGTTCTTTGACTTTGATTTTTTCAAATAGCTAGAACTGGTGGTTATTAATGAAACCCAACATTGCTCCAAACCATAGTTCACATATGAATTGGTTTTTTGTTTTGGCAACATAACAACCATAGCTTTGCATAGTAAAGTATATACATGCCTTTGGTGCTTTATGGTTGGGTGGTGAATCCGTGCTTTGTTCTTTGAAAATACATGTATGCAAGTTGTAAATGCACCTTACTCTCAAAGTGAGTAGGTAGTTGTTCTTGCATGCACCTTGCTCAGATTTCAGTTTGATTGCTCAAATACTTGGAAACGGGTTGGAAAATAAGTTGGTGGTCGGTTGGTTCCTCCTCCAAAAGGAAAGTCGTACAAGCCGAGGGTAGAAGAGTTTCAGGTGCAAAGGAGTGGATCAATGCTTTTGTGATGTAGCCAAAGTGGCCATCATCCATAGGAAGATTTAACCAAATTTGGCTAAAGCTTAAAACAAGACATGGAAATAAAGACATTTGAGCATCATTTTATGTTAATGGCTACCTACTGGAGCCCAGTATCGAAATCTGGTGATTTTTTTTTCTATTTTATTGAATTCACAAAATAAAAATCCCCAAAAAACATTTAATTTTCACCTTTTTCAATTTCACTTGTCAATGAAATTTCCTCAATTTTTAAAAAAGAAGAAGGCTGTAATGGATTCAAAACCAAACAAAGTACGAGCCCCTTAATCAAATATCATCAAGAAGACTTGATAAAGTGAGATCTTGATCATTCAATTGAATGGCCAACAATTAAAAAGTTCAACTTAGTAGCCCATTGTAGATTTGAATCACATATGCTTAACTAAGAGCAATTTCACCATACCGTCTATTTGATCCTCTAGCGATGTTTATCACATCTAACATGGTTTATGCACAAGTTTAGGGTTTAAGGTAAACCCTAAACCCCACCCACAAACATAAAAAAATGAGGCACATTCAATACAAGGTGAGAGACGATTCGATTCAAATTCAATCACATGGGCCAATTATTATATCCCTCCAATCACAAGCAGTCATTTCAATGGGACAATAAAAGAGGAGAGATCATTTGAGTTCAATGTCTTGGAGCAATCATTTTACTTTTACATTGTGCCTTTTACAAGCACTAGATCTTGTTGTGCATATTTTGTTGGCAACTAATAAGTAGCATTTTACCTTGGTCACTTCAAGGACACACTGTTTGTCAATTAATTAATTAATTTTGAGGATTCCATTTTGACAATTGATATATATTCCTAAACATTTCATCAGATTCTTTAGTTTCCTTCAGAAAAAAATAACATATTTCTGAAAAAGAATTTTAAAATAAAATAAAAATAAAAATTCAACATTTTCTGAAAATAAGATAATTTGTGTCAAATTGGTCCCATCATGGACAACAGAACACATGACTGTTTGTACTTCATGCAAAAATTATGTTGTGTAACCGCACCAGTTGAAGGAACTCTTCTAAGGGTTTCTCTTGATGTGTAGTAGGCAAGTGGCCTTCCTTTAACACGTAAACTCGTATCGCTGGTTTTGGGTATAAAAATTGGGAAGAGGATTGGAGCACTACTAGTACACTTGTTTGCTTAACAATCAACCACCTTGAACCCCCACTACCTACCTCAAAAGGTTCTCACCCACACAAGGAGTGTCTCTGATGAGGATGGACAGATTGAGAGAATGAAACCCACATTAGAGATAATATCCATGAAGTGTTTGTCTCAAATTCGGTGCAAGAACAGCCTATTTTGGCCATCCATGGCATGAATTGATGATGAACACAAGGTATCACAACATGACTCTCTAAGCCTCTCTCAAAGACTTTGAATAGGACTAAATGGGGGGATTAAGTAGGTCACGCATTAGTTGTTGTACTGCAATCGAGCACTGAATCAAGGAGAACTAATGACCTTAGATATCTTGTCATCGAGAAGATTATCCAATCATCGTTATAATCAAAGGATATCATTGTGGGTGCTTATTCAATAGTGCAAAATAGAGAGGGAAAAGACATTGCATAACTGAAGCATACAGGTATCCAGTGAGATTGTTTTCAGGACGTAAAACACTTGGAGTTTTGTCCATCAATTCCAGGAGTAGAGAGAGACTGGTGGGATCAAGTGTGTCTGATTCCTATAGGGAGGATAAGAACAGACCTAGAAAGAAGAACAGAACCCAGGTGCAGGACGGAGGCTCAGCTGCTATATAATGCCCCCTCTGCCCACTCCTTTCATCTCTATCACTCTCAGATTCAATTAGTTTTTGTTTGTTTAATCCTCTGACAAAGCTATAGCTTTCAATCCTTGCTTGCTCTCTCCACAAAAAAAAAAACAGGCCTCAAATTATCATGGTGTGGACAGGAGTTTTTGCTGGTCTTCTTGGAATGCTGGTACACCTGATCCCTAAGCCAGTTCAAAGCAATCAATTGACAAGTCTAGAACCCAGGAAGGGATACATCTAGAGAATGAATTTAAAGATGGGGTCATTTGGATTTACACACCATACCTCACATATTGTTTGTGTCCTGACTTGTATGGCAGGTGATGAGCATCAGCCTTGATATGGTGGTGGTTCCAATGTGCACATCTGCATTCAAATTTCAGGAAAATAAGCTGCCATCAGTATCTATTCCTCTTACTTTGAAAGCTTCAGTGTCACCAATCGAGAGTAAAGTCACAGCTGCTGTCAGGAGCACAATGATCTTTCCTGCTACAAGTGCTACTTTCTGTAAAGCTGCTGGAATCGTGTGCAATGAGGACATTGAGATACAATCCTATGCAACAAAAGCCAATGCCACCTTAGGTCATGATCATGCATCCCAGGTCATTACAACCATCAACAATTTCCAACTGGATTTCTTTCTTGAAGAAAACTTGTCGAAGGGAGTTACATGCAATTGGCAAACAATCTCTTTGACCCAAGCCCTATACAAGCGTTTTTACCTAGTAAACTTGCAAAGCTGTTGCCTGCTCTAACAACAGCCAACTTGCCAACACTCCTTGCTACTTTCAATATTAGCAAGAACACGAGAATGGCAGCCATCATGGCAACTGCAACTTACCTGTGTGAGATCCCTGCCTTGCCTGAGAACATAGAGCTTGCCCAACTTCCATGGAAGAGATGGTTGCTTTTGTTGCCACTGAGTTGGGCAACAAAGTGGAAGTTCTGTCTACTAGCAGAGCACCCACTTCAGCTCCCATAAGAAAGGGGCCAGTGAAGATCCTCAGCTTCAAAAAGAGAAGCTTGGTGGAGGGAAAGAACATAGTCATCTGTCATAACCTTATGTTCCCCTCTCAGCTCTACTACTGTCATCATGTGACAAGAACCAAGGTTGTACAAGCCTCCTTGATTGGTACAGATAGTTCTGTCATCCATGGAGTGGCAATCTGTCACATCAACACAACACTGTGGGCTTCAGAGCACCCTGCATTTGCAGCTTTGGATATCCCTCATGGAGCCGAGGCCTGCCACTGGAGCACCCAGAACAACCTCACTTGGATCAAACAGACAAACGAGGTTCCAAATGTCAAGCAACTCTAAATTCTGCTGTACCTAGAAGTTGAAGAATTTTTGGCCAGCAACACAGTCATGGAGACCAGCTTGCCTGACCTCTAAACAATTAAGAATTTAAGTTATTACATATGAATGTTTACAATAGGAAATTGTTGCTATGAAAGTCTCCAGCCTGAACATAGAATTCAAATTACAAAGATCTATGATATCACTGTGCTTTTGATGTGCCAGAGACTGTAAAGTAATTTGAATGGCTGATAATTACCAACATTCCAAGATCTCAGATACCCTTATTGAAAGAAACCTGGTTAATTGGCTGCCCAAACCTATCAACTCGGTTGTGAAATGAAGATTCCAACTTCACTACATCTACAGATGCCTGCTGCTTAAAAATACCAAAACAGAGGGGCACACTGATCTGGATGGATGCACCCAGCATGGCAATAAGAGTCGGCAGTCTCAAATATGGTCTTTTGATGTAAAATTGGGCTCGTTCCAATCTGTCAAGCATTGTAATGCCACAGCATAAATTTAGATGACATCCAAACAACATTCCATTTGTGAGCACTTTAGTTCTCAAAAGAATGCCTAAAGCAGCTTCTCTTCTCATGTTATATACATTGTGCTCTATTAAGTGGTCACCATGTGATTATTTCTTCCATCGAGTTTTTGCCCACAGGAAAATGACAAATTTACTCGTCACTTGGAGAGGACAGACAGTCATAACACTTGGATATACTCATGGAGGACAAGTAGTTGTAGCAATCACAAGATGTACCTGTGCATGACAAGAGGTGGTATAACCAAAATAGGAGCAGCTGCTGCAATCCGTCCGGCGATGCAAGCACTTACTGCCCTAGCACCTGCAAGCCGGCTCTGACCGACCTCATTGCCATGGCTATCAAATACTTTGATACCCTCCAAGAACTCATCTCTGCGAGTAATGCCCAAGTTTAGCACATCGGCTGCTGCAACTGCACCAAATGGGACTAATCTCCTGGCTAGGGGGGCCCTGCAATTTTTTATAATAGTGCAGAGGTGATGTGTGAGTGTAAATTGCAACATTCCACTCATTTGCTCTTCGTGCTGCTTAATATGGGTTCTCACAAAACAAAACCTGAGAACAAGTTTGTTCAGCATGTGAAATTCTTAATTGTCCTCACACACATGCAAGGTCTTCATGGATCTGGCCTGTAAAACATACAGTCACATCAGCAACAAGTGTGCATCACATAGATCAAGTTGAGATTAAAAAAGCACATACCAACGATTGCCAGAGGGGACTCTATCCAAGAGAGCATGGAGACCAACAACAGCACCTACAGAACTAGCAGTTGCACCCACATAAGCTTCAAGTATTCTACGACCAGCTTCCTCATTTGAAGCATTTCGATTTGCATAGTAATGCAAGCAGTTGTATGTCTGATTGAGCCACTGGGCACCCACATTTTGTGCATAACCCCTGGCTGATATCATTAGGGTATCCAAAACCAGATTGCAAGGGATAATAAATGAAAGACGCAGAGGGAGGAAAATTTTCTCTCCAGTGTCAGGATGCACAACAGCATCTTTGATTTTGCGGGCTTTCTCTAACTCTTCCAAAGAGACTGAGATGCTTGTATCCTCATGCGACTTCAAGAGCTCCAGTGCAGCATCCACTTGGGAATCGGTCACAAATGCTGTTCGAATGTCCATCATGTTGAAAACCCTTTGGACTCTTGCCCAATACGTGGCTTCATCCATGCTTCCTTCTTGTTTTAGTGTGGCCAGGAAATCTCTGTGATGCTACCGTTCTTGCTGACCTATTCTAGCAAGATTCCAGATCTATTACTCCAAGCACACCCCTTCCTAAGGTGGCAACATGTCATGGAGATTGGTGCCCACTGACATCAATCTACAAATATGTAGACATTACTCTTCCTGCAATTAAATTCATGTGCATCAACATCCGTGGGTGGGTGTAGAGATTGGTAGAGTATTATACCATCTGCCTCAAAATTTCTCTGTGAGCAAAAAAGAACTCTTCACAGCCAAGACTTGCACATGTGAAAACTGAATGGAAGTTAGCAGAGAAAGAAATGTGAGGGGTTTCACATCAGGCTGACTAAAAAAAACCCAGCAAGCTCCAATTCTCATATAAATTGCAATCAAGCAAGCAAGCTCCTAGAGAGACAGATAATACTCTCTTCTTACACATTTAGAGGCAAGAACAACATCAAGGTATAGATAAAAGATGTTCCCATCAAGTCACACTGTTCACAAATCCAATCCACAACCAGAAGCCAATTGAACAGCAGCTGTTTTGTGCATCCATGGCAAAGAAACTCTGTGTCAGGAAAATGCAGATGGAAAGCAAGAGAAATTTCCAGCAGCTAAATCTGGTCCAACATCAAAACACAAAATCAGAGAGGAAAAACTACAGAAAGAACTCAGAATCAGAGAGGAAAAAAAACTATTTTCCTGCAACCAAAAACTGGCAGCAGCAGATCATGTCAAATTGAAAATCAAAATCAAAACCAAACTGTTGAAACAGACAAAAGGAAAACAAAAGAGGAACAGGAACCATGCAACACAGAAAGAAGAGGGAAAAAATGGGAGAAACGAGTGTTTGCAGCAGACAGAGGAAGAAAGTCAATGGGAAAAAACGGAAGACAAAAAACAAAAGTAGGAAACAAACCTACAGATAATGTATATGCTTGAAGACGTTTTTTTGGTGCTTGCTTGCATCATTAGTTGCAACTCCCAGCTCGAGCTGTATTTGCAGGGAAAAAAAATTGTAGAGAAAGATCGAAAGAGAGACAGTGAATCACGGCAGCAACGACGACAGCAACACGCCATGGAAAATTTATGTATATAATATTTATTTTTATTTTTGAAAAGGAAAAACGAACCTTTGCAGCAGACAGAAGAAGAACAAAGAACCTCGATGAAAAAAAGAGGAAGACGGAGGTAATTTTTTATATTATTAGTATTATTATTGTTATTTTTAAAAAACTGAAGTAGGAAACAACACACAGGTAATGAATCTGAAGACACTTTTCCTGCTTGCTTGCTTCCTCAATTACAACTCCCGTTCAAGCTGTATTTGCGGAAACAAAACAAAAAAGAAAGTGTAGAGAAAGATCAAAGGAGAGAGAAACCGCAGTAGCAACGACAACGGTAGCAAGTAGCAACGAGGTCATGGAAGAAAACGAAGAACCTTTGCACCATACAGAGAGGGAAAGAAATACGAAACTCAAGTGAACAAAAAAACTAAGTGAGAAAAAAAAAACCAAAAAATTCTTACAGGCAATAATGTATCTAAAGACGTTTATTTCTGCTTGCTTGCTCGCTTCCTCAATTACAAATCCCGCTCAAGTTGTATTTGCGGAAACGAACAAAAGCGTGGAGAAAGATCAAAGGATAGAGAGAATCGCGACGACGACGACGACGACGATAGCAACGAGGTCATGGATGAAAACGAAAAACCTTTACACCAGACAGAAGAGAAGAGAAGAGAGAGGAAGACCCAAAAAAACTTACAGGTAACAATAATGTATCTGAAGACGTTTTTTTTTGGCTGCTTGTTTATTTGCCGCCTCCTTCTCCTCCTCAGTTGCAACTCCTGCAAACAAAAAAAGAGAGTAGAGAAAGATAAAAGGGAGAAGAAGGAGCAGAAGAGCGAGAGAATCGCCGCAGCAACGGACAGGAACAGCAGCAGCAGCAACAACAACAACAGTAAAAAGAAAGGGCGTTCTGCTCGTGTGCATGCGTGCGGTGAAGGGTATGAATGGATGAATGAAGGATGGAAATTTTGCAATAATGACAGAATCTCGTCTTTTGGCTTATTATTAGCTCTTGCTGCACATTCATTACCCCCTCCCTATCCATTGCTTTCAAACCAATGGCTTGTTTTGGATGTAAATAGCCTTTCTAGGGGGCCTCCGTTCACACTCACAAAGGTGATCATGATGCCAGAGTGAACCAACAGCCACCAAGTGGCATCATGAGGAATGGATGGATGGATGGATGGATTAGTTAGTGGACAACAAACCCAACACTTTTTCATTGGCTTCTAGTTCCCTACCTAACCATTTGGGTTAGTTAGCTAGGTTGGTGTTTTTTTTTTGGACTACCTTCCAACTAACAATCCACTAGCCCCTGTCTCTCTCCTACACTACTCACTTAGTTGTAGGCAACCAACCTATTATGATACCTACATCACCTAATTCTTATACTATATACATCACCTATTGTAATAGGTGCCTACATATCAAACCTAACCATTACCATGATAGGTTACCACGATGAAACCTGATGTCAACCTTAGTTGTGAGTTTCATCCACAACTAGGTTATAATAAGCTTCCAATGGATGATGGTGCACGTGTTTCTAGCTATTGGTTCACATTGGCCTCACATATGGATCTTTTGCTTTTTTCTTTTTCCTTTTTTTAAATTTTAAAGTAGCAAAGTTGTTCACTTTTGTAAAATCTCGAATGAAAGGGTGTGGCCTTCAAGCATGTGTGAGAAAATGGGTCTTTTGTAATGTCTTTGTTCTTATTTGGTGAACCTTTAACAAGGGCCTTCATTTGAGCACTTGAGCTTGGCTAATTGAGGATTGATTTTCATTGTCTTAGTTGTGACCCTTAACAAGGGCCTTCATGTGAGCACTTGAGCTTGGCTAATTGGGGATTGATTTTCATTGTCTTAGTTGTGACCCTTAACAAGGGCCTTCATGTGGGCACTTGGGTTTGGCTAATTGGGGATTGATTTTCATGTCCTAGTTGTGACTCTCATGCCTGAGACACATGTAAACCCCTCAACATTGCTAGATGGACTTTCTCAAAGCCTTGTTTATGTGGACAATGTTTCAAAAGGTGTGAAGCAAATGGGGAGATTGAACCCCTCCCTTCGAACCTTCATCATGGTTGTTTTTCATTTGAGAAGTAGTCTCCTGCTAATTTTAGATCTTTCATTCTATCCTACCTTTGAAGTGAGAGATGTCATCTTAGATTTTTGAGGTTACTTACTCTAGTAACAAGGTTCTTTGGATAGATTGGACTTTTACTATGGAGGTTGGCATGGTTTCTTGATGTGTTTTGAATAAGCATATATTGTTTAAAGAGGCTAGTAAACAAGCTAAGCCTGAGGAAAACTTTAAATCTATTTGGTTTCATTCTAACATCTTTGCCTCCAATGAAAACTTCATTACGTGATGTTTTCTATTGTCAATGTATGTCTTGAGTTTTGTTCATTTGTGAAGGGATTGTTTTGCTAAAAAGTGGGCCAATTAAAGCCCATTTTGGCTCCTAGCAAGTCCATAGGCGATTCTTACCCATTGGTGGGCCTATGGACTTGCTACGAGCTAAAATCAACTCTCACCAACTCACTCTATCACTTATGGACTTGCTAGTAACCAAAATCAACCCTAGTTGGCTTGTTCTTTAACATTAAAATTGGGGAATCTTGAGAAGAAAGTTTACATTTATATGAAATTTACTTAGGTGTCAAAAGCATTGAGCTCAAATTGAAAATCCTCCATCCATGGAAAGGAGAGGATCTAAATTGGCCTTTGCAATGTTCAATCCACGATGACCACGTTTTGTTCCACTTTTTTTTTTTTTTTGCGCATTTTGAAGATTTCTTTTCATCTTGGCATATTTTTTATTTTCTTGTCAACTCGAAATCATGTTGTGAAGAAGTAGTCTTACAAACTTCTAATAGAATTTTTTTGTTTTATACAAAATACAAGTGTGCATGCAACAACCAATGTGTACCATGTTGATAGGGTGCGTTACAATAATAATAACCGTGATGAAATGGTATGAATTTTACAAGCAAATAATAATCATATTGATTTTTTCACATGGCCTTATTAGTTTGATTGATGGTGCTTGTTTCTTTTGGCACACAACAACAAACCTGACGTTGATGGTGCTTGTTTGCCAACATCATGATTGAGTACATCTTCTTCATTGGTTTGAAAATTTGTGACAAAAAACCAAACCTTCAAATTCATGAAAATGTTCATAAAGCTTCCTTACATGATGCAGCATTGTCTTTTCATTGAAGAAACCTAGTTGTTTGCTAGCAATATTTGAAGACAATTTTGCACTTGCTATTGCAAGTGGTGTCTTTTTGGAGATGAACCATGTTTGTTTACTTTCAAATAGGTCTATGGGGAGACAACATGCATGTGTGTGACAAACCCAAAATATATAAAAGATCGTGTAGGGCCTTGCACAATTATGTTGGTGGGAACGGATCCAACCATGTAGCTAATGCCACTTTTGCCCCTCCAAATTGATTTGAATAGTTTCTATATAGTATATATATAATATTTATCATAAAATTATATAGGTGGTGATGCTCTTACCCAATTATACCCACAAATTAAATCCAGTGTAAAATTTAAATTTGTTATCATAACCTTATCCTATGAACACCTTAAATATTTGTTATTCCCTTTCGTACATGTATATGGATTGATATTTTTTCAAATTTTATATACATTTACTTCCTCTTCCCAAGATTGGAAATTTTTGTAACTTATACACCCCCCTTTTTTTTTTCAAAGATTTGTATTTATTATTATCCACCTTATGTGAGTAAATAAAATTATGAGCACCCAACATTATCATATATATCATTGTTACTTTTCATTTTCCTTCAAATTTGTGTAACTATTTTTTATGAATTTCAATGTTGTGTTCAAAAAAAAATTTCATGTTTTAAACTAAGAAAAATAGGATTTTTTTTCTAATGTAAATTGGACTAGTTTTTTTTTGGGGAAAAATTTCCAAAATTTGTTTTATCACAAAATTGAGAGAAAACAAGAAAAGAAAATTGGTTTTGATACATTCTACATGATAGCACATTGTGTTAACATGACCATTAATAAACCAATGAACAAATAATTGTGAGGAGAATATGTGCACATATTTTAAATGTCTAAAATCTTATGTTTGATTGAGTTTGATATATTGTTGGGTGATTTTAAAAAATCATGGAATTATGTGCCATAAATTGTCAATTTTTTTATTAGGAAATTGTTTTAATCCAAAATAGAGTGATGTCATTTACCATATGGGGAGGGGTTGGAATTAAAAATAATTTTCCATTCTTATCTATGTATATTCATGGCCACATTTGTGTCCCTTAAACAACTTGTTTTGAAAATGTATAAATGTTAATTCATTTATTAAAATTAAAGATGAATAAAAAATGAATAAGATTCATACATATTAATTTCACACATAGTTTCAACAAAGGATGATGTTTCAATAAACAATCAATATTAGTCATCCAACATATGCTTGTTTTTCAAGCATGGATTTGCCATGCCTTTTGTCAAAAAGTCCTATTTTAATCAATTCAAAATTTTCCTCACTATGTCAATGGGTTAAAGGGGTATTGTTGCATGAATGAAAAATGAGAATAATTATTAATAGTTGTGAACACTCTTCTTTTATAAAATTGTAATTTCTCTTTATAATTAACTCAAAAATAGTTTTAAAGTTTAAACCACATGGATAAATATTTAACTTGAATTGTGATTATATTTAAATGAGATAATATATATCAAGAATTTGCATTGTCACATAAACATGAAATTGTTTTTTTTTTTTTTTTTTTTTTTTTTTTGGTGGGTATTTGCTCCAAATATGCACAAAATAATTTAATTTTCTCCACATTATGGGTTATGCTAACCTTAATCCCCATAAATTATAAATATCCAACTTTTCACATTATATGTCAAAATAAAATCTTTCCAACTTTGCGCAATCATAGTGTCATTTGATTAACATGGAAACATTTTGGGCAATGTTCAAAAACATTAAATTATTTTTTTCTATTGCTAAACCAAGTTATTTGTTTCAAAGATGAATTTGATTTAAACATCCTTCCTAAAATTCACCTCAAACAACATCAACAAACCTATATATTACCAAATGGCCACACCAAGATAATTTCAAATTCCAATGGTGAATGCCCACCTCAAAATGTTTAATGGACAAATTTTCAAATTACAAAGTCAACTAAACTTATAAAACAAATTTGAAAAATAATTTCAAATTACAAAAGTCGATTAAACTAATAAAAAATTTTGAAACAAAAAATGTTCCAATTTTTTTTTGGTTTAATTGTAACTTCTAATCAATAATTTAAAAATTATATTAAAGGTTTTTCTTAAATTCAATTTTGGGTTTTTAACCATTCATCTCCAACTTGAAAGGGATATTGGGCAACAAACATGAACATATATGAACAAATGGTTTTTTTGTGGTGATTTTTTTTGAAAAAAATGCTCAGTTTAAAATGTGTTTTATCAAAAAATATTTTTCTTCTAAAAGGGTGCAATCATGGTAAATTAAACTAAGAAAGTATCCCATGTAAAATGAAAATTTTAGATATGGAAAAATTCAACATAAGCATAAGAAAGTATATTCAAAACATTTAAAAGTGTCATTATGAAAACATATATGCATCCATTAAGTTTATTGTTAATTGAATACAAAATTAAAAAAACTTTAATGTAATAAAAGTAAATAACAAGTATGTTTGAAATTGATAGGTGAATATTGTGTTCTTTTATATTTTACATTAAAATTTTGATGCATTTTGATAATAATAGGAAGAAGATGGAAGTTTACAAATACATTTTAATGCATCATCAACTTGAAAATAGGAAAAATCAAATATTTCATTTATTTGCAACCTATTTTGTAAGTTGTGACATTTGCTAAATTTTGATGAATTTTACTTATACATACTTTAAACATGTGGTCATTGAATACAATTGTCACAAAATCAAAGAACATGTTCATACTAAACATTGCCCCAAATAATAAATTTAAGTTCGATATATCAAAGTATACTTAATGGCCACTTTCCATTTATGTTACAAGTAACAAAAGTGGTCTAATTTATCATTCTTGGACCCCAATTTTTTTTTTGGCATGAACCATTAAGAAGAAAAAAAATTTGAATTTTTTTTTTGAACTTTTGAAAAAAAAATTGTCAAAAAACTTAAATGTGATGGTGCTTGTTGGGAAGACAATGAAATTCAATTTGACATGATACAAAAAGCTAAACATGAAAAGGTTTTGTGAATTGTCAAGTTGGATATGATATTAATTATGCAAGAACCCCTTATATCAACTCCAATATCTCGTCATTAGAATTTAACTATTGCATAACAACTAAGTTGTTGCTTCACAAATATTTGTTTAATTTGTAAAACAATTTTAAAAAAAATGTAAACATGTTAAATATCATTAACTTAATTTTCACATAGTGTGTATCAAAATTGAGGCCAAATTCATGCACTTTTGGTGCAAGTAACATTTGTTCCATGTCATTTTAATTTCATTGACAATGATTTATCGAAATTGGTTTAGGTATTGCAACTTTGGGTTCCAAAAGTTATCTTGTGGGATGATAATTGCAAATCAAGTAAAGAGGATTGGAAAGGTGTTTTTATCAAATTTGTGATTTTTCAAAGTTTTTTTGTTCAACACCATCATCACAAGCAAAATTTCAATATATTTTATACCATTTTTCATCCCATTTCCCTTCAATTGAATTTGAATTTAATTTAATTGAATCTACACACAATTTATTTTAATTTAATTACAATTCAATCAAATTACAATTCAAAGAATTAGAATTCAATTTAAGAATTTGAATTCAATTCAAATTTAATACAATTCAAGTTACATGCTATGTCATTCAATATTTTCATTTGAATGGAAGTTGGAACTTAATTTTCCACAAAATCAATTAATTTTTTCCATATGTTGATTACCATTGGTAGTGCATAATACCATGAAGCCCAAGTTTGATAATGAGATTTGGATACTAAATTTGGTAAAACATTGGAGTTCATTATGCTAGGGACAAAAAAGGTTGAAATCAAGAGATATGAAATGACCTTTTCTTGACAACAAGAATATATGAATCCTCTTTTGGTATTAAAATAAAAAAATATTAGTCCCCTTCCTTAGGATTATAATTTGGGAATCGTTTCTTGCAATGTAGCAAAATTTGAAGATCAATTTAAGGTCATGGGCTTATTAAACAATTAGGTGGGTGGAAACTATGTAACTATTAACTACCATCCATAAGGCCAAAATTGTTAAGCATGTGTTTAACATTGAACCTTCACATGGTGGTGATTCCACAACTTCACAAACAATAGTATCAAACAAATTTTTAATGAAAAATTACCCAATATAATTGAAATTAGTATCCAAGCCTAAACAAATACATAAATACCTAGCTATCTAATTCAAATTTTCAATTATCTTGGGAAGATTTTTTTGTTAGTTGTAAAAGTATTTGGCTTTAGTTTAAATGAAATATAATAACCTTGACTACTAGCCCATTAAAGGCTAGATGAATCAAAAGATATGCTTCCAAAAAAAATATTAAATGTGAATTTATAAAAAAAACACAAACCATATGGTTGAAAATTGTGAAAACAGGGAAACAAATAGCTTGACAACTGCATATTGAGGTTACATCTACAATAATGACATTCGAAGAAAAATCAATGTTGTGGTAACATGGGCCATTTTTTGTGTCACAATGGTAGTTTTGGTTTTAGGGGTAGTGATTGCAATTATTATACTTGAGATCTACATTGTTATGCATTACTAGTGACAATGAAATGATCAAAAATTATTTGAAATTAAGTCCCATTTGAATGCAAATATTGAATGACATTGCATGCAACTTGAAATTGAGTTGAATTCAAATTGAATTAGTTTAGATTCAACTAAATTGAATTTAGATTCCTAAATTGACTTTTTAAATATTAAATTGAATTAATATATAGTGAATGGAATTCAAATAGATAGTAGAATTAAATTCAAATTCAATTGAATAAATCTAAGATGCAAATTGGTGCAAAATGTATTGAAAATTGATTTGTCATTTCCATCAATTTTGAATATGGTGCTAAATTTATTTAATAACATAAAGTCAAAAGGATGCCTTTCCAATCCATTAAAAAAAGATTCCAAATTTAAAAAAAAATTGGTATGAGGAAATATTATGGGACCCTATAGTCTTCCCCTCAAACTAGTTTGATATAACCATTGTCTAATATAATATAATATAATTATATTTGTTAGGATTTATCAATATGGATTCATTTTCAAGTTATAAAATTTAATATGTACATATTGCAATTATTTGTTATGCATTATTAATAATAATACAAAAGCTATATGGACCTTTTTGTATATGCAAAAAACAATAGTTTTTCAAAAGTCCATATATATATATATGATATTGAAATATAAGGTCATTTGTGTTTGAATTTTGAGCGCATATAAAATAGTTAAATCTGGGTTTAGTTAGCCATAAGTGGAAGAAAATTGCTTGGAATTAAATAAATTGTAACCTAATATACTATTCTAAAATTACAATTGTGAGAAAACACAACTTTGAAATATTTTTCTTCTTTGTCTTGCAAATCAACATTGAATTCTTCCTTTGTGTTTTTTGAGGAATTTAAAGAATTTTAGTTTTTACATTCAAAATAACTCAAACTTCTTTGATTCAAATTTTATCAAGCTCCTTAACATTAAAAGGATTGACCTAATTGTGTTTGTAAGGGGTCCAATTGTATGTATATAAAGGTAGGTTTGAAGGGGCATTCAGAACTTTTGTAATTGGGTATGTATGATTCTACACACACCATTTTTTTGGGGTATAAATTATGAATATTAGGTGTTCAAACTAAATCAATTAGGATGTTTCAAATGGTTGCATGTATGATCACAACATGGTGGATGAAGATTTTTCATAAGTGGAGGATTATGGACCTACCATCGAGGTTGATCAAAAGGCATGGGTGCAATTAATTGTTCTAATCCTATTACATAGATTATGTTAGACCTAATAGAAGTGAGCACAAGCCATGCCGTGGAGAAAATGCATGGTTATTCAAATGCATTAGGTCAAATAAATGAAATTAAATTTCACACAAATTAGGCTACATGTCATCATGTAAGATTTGAAATCTAGTGGTCCTAATGAGAATGAAATCATATTAAGACCCCCAAAAATTGTAGTCATAAGTATAATCTTTTTGTATTTTTATTTTTTTTGGGTAATGTATGGACATCACAAATTGTCAGAAAGTGGGATCCCACCATAAGCATAGAAAGCACAATTATGATAACAATACATTAGAAGAAAAAAAAAAAAAAC
>Ga0209611_10004063_pt1 | contig 25102 bp, 25 predicted proteins | sample S1TSphgellanicum_3_FD_187693 | JGI IMG/M metagenome (GOLD analysis project Ga0209611, IMG submission 187693) | Host-associated microbial communities from peat moss isolated from Minnesota, USA - S1T2_Fc - Sphagnum magellanicum MG (SPAdes) (version 2) | ecosystem: Host-associated > Plants > Peat...
AGTGCAAGACTTGTGAATTGCAAGTTGCTCAATCCTCATTAATGCTCACCATTGAAGGTGCTCCATGTTATGTAATATGTGACTCTTGTAATAAAACACTCAAAGTTGCTCCACAAAAAATTTGCAACCTCACACACAAGTAGATATGCATTTACATTTGAGAAGGGAGACAATCACACTTAGGATGGCAAACTTGTTAGGGTCTTATGGTCACCAAATGACCCATTTGGTTTGCATTTGAATTGACCATTTTATTTGAAGAAATGAGAAAACATAGACCATCCAAATGAAGGTGGTCAATTTTACTTGCCCTGTGGTGTGGTGCATTAGAGATCGTGATGGACAAGACAATTAGTGAACTTGTCGAATATTAACATTTATCCGAGATTGATTGATATATTGGACAACAGCATCAAGATTACTGCTGCCCTTTTGTGATTCTACTAATGCTGCAAAGTCTGGCACCTCCGACTGACTTGAATCCACAAAAATGCGAGGTACACCTGCACATATTTGTCAGCAACACAATCAACAGCTTGCAGCATGCTACCTTTGTAAGATCTCTAATTGTTGTCTCAAAGTGCTTGTAAAGCTCCAATAGTTAGTCTTTGTCAGTAGCAGATATTGTTAACAAGTGGTTGAGCATATATATCTGCCCGCATATGTGTGTGTGAGCTGCATTTGAATCACATGTATGTAATACAGAGGGATTGTGATTACATACATGTCAGCCCTCTGCATGTATGTAATCACCATCCAGAGGGCTGATAACATCCATGTCTAACAGACCTGCACTCTTCTAGCTGATCATTGAGTTGACAAGCATTCTTAGTTATTATAAACCAGTCAAGAGCATGAACATAGAAAAATTTAGAATACCATGGAAGCAGCGACGTGCTGGACCTGCCATTAACACCACATCTCCACTACGAACGAACATGGCTGTTGGCGACTCCTCTCTACTTGCACCTCCTAGCAGAAAGACAGCCTTGCATCCAAGGCTGGCATAACCACCCCCACATTTGGACCAAATCAAATATGAACACATCTCAAATATGATACCATCAGATCTGGAATGAAAAGATTGAATTCTTGGAAGCACCCACATGCTTCAAGATGGTCACAAATATGTGTAACACAGTCTTCTCACTAACCTCTTGTCACTGTGTGCAGAGTATGTATGCTTTATCTAGAATCAACTATGTACTGAATGACCCATAAAGGGGCAATATTATTTTGGTGCTCAGCCAGTATTGGAAACATTCTAGACAAACTCTTGTGCTCAGCAAATAGATTCACAAATGAGAACTGACAGAAAGAGAGGAGTGGGCACCTGATACTAACAATAGGTTTGCTCCAGTCTGCCTCCATGTCATCAACATGGCCACCCAGCATGTCATCTGCAAACCACCTCCCAGCTTTCTTCAATACCAACCCAGCAAATTTCTAATTGTGTAGCAATAGAGAGCATTTTAAAAAGTTTTACCTGGGCCATAATAATTCACAATAGCTGCTTCTGCCTTGAACTCTCCATCTGTCACTGCTGCTTCTGCTAACCTTGCTGCAAGCTGAGCAAGGTCTGTTGGAAGCATACTGTAAGGAAGAGACTCATCATACGCCCGCTGCCAAGCAAAATTCCCATCTCAATATCATGCTTCATATCACCAACACGTTAGTAGTACCTACCAACTACACGGAGGAAAAAGATAAACAAAGTTGCTTCATATCCAAAAGCCCCACCAACACGTTAGTAGTACCTACCAACTACACGGAGGAAGAAGATAAACAAAGTTGCTTCATATCCAAAAGCCAGGAAAAAAGAATAGTCTATTTATGAAGTGTGATGAAGGCCAGGCAACAGGGAAACACCACAATGAGAAAACCAAAGTTGACCAGACCTTAGACCAGTCAAATTGTAGACCAAGGGTGGCCCAACGCAACTTCCTGAAAAGCAATTCAGCTGGTACTACTTTGGAAAGTTGACCACAAGCTTCTCTCCTATCACAAAATTGCCATGCTTTGGCAGTTGCCACTCCACCATCAACATCTGAGTGTCAATTTCCAACAACACATACCTTCATAAGTTTATTTAGAACTTCTCCATGCTTACAACCTAAGTGAACCTAAATAAAATTGCCAGATGACCTGAAACTAAGGTTACAGAGATCTACAGATCCAGCAACACATCAGCTAAAAGGAAATTGGAGGAGACCCCAACACTAAAAAGCAGAAATATGGAGGAGCAATTTGAACAAAAGCAGAAGTCATGGTGACCTCCGACAGCAACATGTATGGTAGTGACAAGCTACCATAACATACCAACTGACTTCATCAGCTGTTGGCAGTGGGTAGAGGTCAATGTCAGACACTCACCAATATACTGTGTTTCTGTCACAGGACCAGCAGTAATGGGAACACGCAGCCATGATGCTGCCTAGCTCAACATTCCTGTACTCACAAAGGTTTAAAGTGTACTGATGTTTCCAAAGTGATCCATCCAGAGCTTGCATGTGTACCTTGTTGAGGAGTTACACAGGAGAGTTTATCTGCCCTTATGGATGTTTCCTGTGATGGGCCAATTTTCTCCAAAGATTCTTTACCAATGTATCTTTGTGTAGCATCAGACTCTGATACTGATGGGAGATGTCGAGTGCTAGAAGCTATCTCCTTCAGAACTTTTCCCTCTTGATAAGCCAGCCACAGGTCCTTAAGGGGCCCATATATAGCATTGTGATTAGTACGATTTGGGGGCTGTGGAAAAGTTGTTAAGCTTTCAACAATCCAATGTAGCTGTTGTGCAGCAGAGAGTGCTTCTGGGATAAAGTAAAATCCTGCATCCACTCATAGCAGTGTATCAGCCTTTTCACTAGACATAATTCTGGAAGACAAAAGCTGCCCTATCTTTCTCTGAAACTGTTAGCTTATATGTGACAGAAAACGTGACACAAAAATGAACACTTCAACCATAGCTCTGGACCTATCTTTCTCTGAAAATTTTAGCTTTTATCTGACACAAAACCTGACACAAAACTGCACACTTTAACCATAGATCTGGAGGCACTACTTGAGCTGTTCTCCTCAGCATAAACAAATCTTGCAACTCCACTCCACATTGCACTTGAGAATCAAACAACCAAAACTGATCAGTGGATTTCTGACAGTCCAAGCTACATTTTACAGTTAGCAAACATTTAATTCTTCTTCACCCCCTAAACCTAACCCTAACCCTAACCCTAACCCTAGAGGTATTTGAGAGAAAACCACAATTGAGCTTCATGGTTGTATTGACCTCAAAACTCAGCTCCAATTTTTGAATTGCAATTCATAAAATGTGGAAGACCTGAAGCTCTATGGCCATTTGACTGCAAGAGCTAATGCAATTCACATTCTCTTGTGAGCAAGAATTCCAAAAGCTATAGAAGGAGAGAGAAAAGCAGACCAACCAGGATGCGCATCAAGAGTGTAAACAGCCCAATCGAATGGGCCTTCAAAGCGTGAAACGCCCTGTACACTACATTTCTGGTCTCCCAGCACTGCTCCAATCTTTCTGATATCCAATACTTGATGCAAATCAGTTGCTGGAACCTTCTTCCTGAAAATCAAAGAAACCCAACAAGTGGTTTGACTTCTCCAGGTACTCTCCACTGATGTAATACATAAAACATTCCCACATCCTACCACATGAATTCTCCAAACGAAATCCAGCACCAATGAATCCTGATGACTGAGCTGAGTCTCAAAACAACCAGAGCTATAGAAGAAACCCACAAACCCTAATTGTATGAATGCTGCTGCCCCAACACATTCCCCTCAACCGTATGCATCCTATTGCTTGAAGCTCAATCCACAGAAAAATTATAGAAAACCACAGGAGATGTATAAGAAAACAAGAAAAGGTTGGTAATTTTACCTCGAGGATTTGGAGAGAGAGGAAGCTTGGGTGTAGCGCTTGTAGTGTTTCTCTGCATTCCTGAAGGCAGTACGCATGTGGGCACCCGCCTGTGCGTCCTCGTATCCCATGTAAAACCCTCAAAATTCCCCGCAACCCAACAAACCTCTATGTCTTGGAGAACTACAAAAGCTCATGTAAAGAAACCAAACAATACAAAAACAACTTGTAAGAGAAGAAAGAAATCAGCAACAAAATAACACACTCACAGAGCCAAGAAAGATGCAAATGAAAGAGAATGAAAAAGCAAGCAAGCTGAATTCTTCTACCACTTGTTAAAGAAGGACAAAGTGCAAGCCCTAAACCGTTTTTCCCCCAAGAACCCAGAATCTCCTAGGTCTACAAAACCACCCCAAAGTCTTCTCCCCCAGAAAACTAGAAGCCCTTAGGTGTAAGTTTAAGCCCTTGGCTGGGGCTTTACTGTGCTCGGCTCGGGCCCTTATTACAGTAAAAGCCCCAGCCAAGGGTACTTTAACATAACGTTTGCATGGCACCTACTACAGTTCCCCCTCTCGCATAATAGTTCCCCATTTTCATCTGTCTTGCTTTTTAGCCTTCACTCCTTTTGATCGATTAGTTGAGATCTGAAGTATAGGAGAAGGGCCTGTACTCAGGTCCTTTTCTTATGTGAAGCAGAGCTAGGATTTTTTCACTTTTTAGAAGCAGTGACAAGCTGGCTGGTACCTTCGGCTGGTCAGAAGATCCCAGTACAGCCTGGCTGGTACTTTCCACGGCAGAAGATCCCGTTTGCTGAAAATAGGTTTCTTCAGGCAGGTAAGGGAGCTGAAAATACAAAGGAAAAATCCAGGCAGTGCTTTACATGTTGTAGATGAAGCCATGAAAATTTTCAACACCATCATGTCTAGCTATATGATGAAATGGAACAATCAAACGACTGTGAGAACATTGCACTCACAATTCCTAGGATACAATGAAGATTACTATGGTTCATTCACACTTGATGTTAAATCAATGCTAATTGAAAATCTAGGTGGCATCCTAGGTGTCACCCAATGTTAAATGGGCAATAGCTTAATGTTAAGTGAATGTTAGTTTAACATAAAATCTTCACAATAAGTCAGTTTAAGTCTTAAGTGACTAGTATGGTGTGAAGGAACTCAACACTAGAGTCCTTAACATCAAGTGTGAACACACCTTAAAAATATGATTATGCAAGATAGAATAAATCTCAACCTCCATCAAAACTTTGGGCAAGGAATGTGTGTTGTAATTGAAGATTTTTATTTAAATAGAAGCATTTTCCAACCACCACATATGAAGGATTTCATGGATGAGGGACATCATATTTTCAACTTGGAACTAGCTTCACCCCATGTAATGGAAGAACCCATTCAATGAACAATGGTGACTTTGCAACTCGTGAGTTTGAAGTAAGGTGCAATGAAAACCTTTTTGAACCAATTAGAATGTGTTGGCATTAAATAATGGATTCTAATTTTGACAAGAAAATTTGACTTATCCACAAATAACTAATGCATTACAAATAAATGAATCATGATTAAATGAATAGACCACTTTCACAACAAAACAATTCTTGGATGGCAATACACCAATTGGTCAAATATTAGTATTTTACAATCCATGTTTTAATGTTTTGAATTTGAATTGCATAATTGTCATCAAAACCCATGCTAAAACTTAATATGGTGTTATTCATTGATTCATGTTATGATGCAATTAGTTTCAAATTTTTGTGTTCATGTTCAAAGTTTCAAGCAAAATGGTTGTAGGAAAAAAACCAAAATGAACCACATCCCAGCATTAGCAAAATTTTCTATATTTCAATGAAGGTTATAGCAAGAAGTGGAGCTACCATTTTTTTCATTCATCCAAGCATGGGATGCTTCCTTTTAAAGTTTTGAGGCAAAGGGCAACCCAAGGGTGATAATTGATGAGGGTTTATGATTACTTGCCAAACGTTCCATGCTCCATTAATTGATTAGAATATTTATCTAGCTTTCAAAATTTATCTAGAATATTTATCATTTTTTACCTAAAATGAACATAAGAATACATTTAATGCATCTACATAATGAGGTCCATGAAATCATATCAAGCATATACTAACCTTAACATGGGTGTGACAATGGTTTTGTTATAGCAATTAAATTTTCTAATTGAATGTTTTAACAACATGGTAACAATCAAATTTTGGGCTTCAACTTTGAAGTAAAGTGATTAGGCCAACTTGAGAAACCCCAACTATCTAACATTCATTCTAATATTTAGGTGATAATTAAATGTGTTTTTAATGAAAAAAATTAAACATTTTTTGAAATTGAAAAATTACATTGCAAAGCAATTTTGACCTAAAAATATTCAATATTATAACTATACTAAGATAGTTAATAGGAATATATGAAGCATAATTAGATACATACAAATGTTATTTTGATTGCACCAAAAACATATTAAAACCATTGCGCATTTATTGGTAATGTTTCTTATTGGACATTGAATCATATATTATTATTCAAATGACATATTGAACATTATACAATGTCTTTGGTAACATTGCTTTTCTATAGACCCAACAACATACATTTATTATTTCTTAGGTTTTTTGTACCTTATAAATTCACGTGTGGAATTCAGTGAAAATCATGGAGATTGTGTCGATGGCATCTGAAATTAATTTGGATCATTAAAGTCCAAAAACATGAGATTGTCACAACTTGGATGCATGCAATTTGTAAATGGTAATGTTCTCATGTATGTTATTACTATTGACAATGTTTTGCGTAGTTTATGGCCATTTCCAATGCTTCATCTATGCTTGTTGCATTCTTACTCTACAATCCACAAAACACACCAATTTCAAATAAGCTTAAACACAATGTTTATTTTTAACATTTTAGATATCTTGCAAATTACCCAACATTGCATTCAAAATGAAATGTTCTAAAAGCATTGATGCCACCATTGGAAAACATGTTAAATAATTTAAATAAACACACAAAAGTATGTTTACATGTTTAAAAATATCAATCAAATTATAAATATCATAACTTTCCAAGTAAAACATTTCAAATATCATATTCATGAATATTTTAACTATAAAGTGAAATTCAAATAGACCATTAGTAAAATTTCAACAAATCAATACATATTTGTAATCATTTCAAAGTTACCAACCTTACAGGAGAATTCATTTTATCATTCACATTAATTCAAAAAATCCCCTTTGGAATTTTAGTTTACAACACCCCTTATAACATTTGTTGCAATGAAAATGAAGAAATAATGATTAAAAGTGATTGGAAACCTACAACCAAAATCAAGGGAAGAAAGATAAATCATCAATTGCCCAATCACTAAAAAAATACAAACCTTTGCACACACCCTACCCATCATCAATTATGGTAATCAAATTCCCAATGAATATTGAGCTAATAACAAATATCATGCAATTGATATTCTTTGATAACCAAGCTTGTGTTGGGAACATGGTTTCAACAAGAGGGGTGAAGTTGTGGTGAGAAGTTCATTAAGGTTTGTGGTGGACATGATAAAGACAAAAAGGTCTCAAACCCAGCTTGTGATGGAAGTATGAAATGTGAGGATGATTGGAAAAATGTTGAAATTGTGGTGAATGTGACAAGCACATGTTTAAAGTCTCAAACCATGCATGTTTTGGGAACATGAAACATGCATTGAAAATAATGAAAATTTGTGATAAACATGACAAACAAACATTAAAGTTGAAGGTTCAAATCAAGTTAATGTTGAACATGGGTGATAAGAGGAAGGTGAACATATGAAGCACATGTTAAAGTTTAATGTGTCATATTCAAGCATGTGTTAAGAACATGGTCATGAATAGGATTAAATTCCAACAAATGTGATGATAAGCACAAGTTAAGGTTAAGGAGCCCAAACCCAAGCATGGGCTGGGATCAACATGATATGGGAACATGTTCAAATTGAGGGTGAAAGTGTGATGAACATGATGACAAGCAAACCTTAAAGTCAAGGAGCCCAAACCAAGCATGGATTGGGAGAATGGTCAAGAAGAGGATGAAATTGTTGTGAACATGATAACAAGCACATGTTAGTGTTTAGGATCGCAAACCATGGTTTGGATGCATGGTTTGAGAGGGAGCATGATCAAAAGGAAGGTGAAATTGTTGGGAACAAAATAAGCTTTTTAAAGTTCAGGGTTTTAGGGTAATGTTAGGTTTTTGGATCGAACCATGCATGAGTTTGGATGCATGGTTTGGGATCATGAAAAACCATGAAGAGGGTGAAATTGTGGTGAACAAAAAAAAACTTCTTAAGGTTCAAAGTTTCAGGGTAATGTTAAGATTTTGGATCAAACCATGCATGAGTTTGGATGCATGGTTTGGGAGCATGAAAGAGCATGAGGAGAGTGAAATTGGGTGAGCAAAAGAAGCTTTTTGAGGTTTAGGGTTTTAGGGAATGAGGAGGGTGAAATTGTGGTGAGCCAAAGAAGCTTTTTCAGGTTTAGGGTTTTAGGGCATGACGAGGGTGAAATCGTCGTAAGCCAAAGAAGCTTTTTTAGGTTTAGGGTTTTAGGGCATGAGAAGGGTGAAATTGTGGTGAGCCAAAGAGCTTAGGGTTTTAGGGAAATGTGGAGAGAGAGAGAGAGAGAGACTGTGTGTGTTTTTGTTTTTGGGTGTGTTTTTTGTGGGTACCTGTCCCATTGCAATGCCTCCTTGGACGAACACTGTTGCGCCGTCGATGGGTTGCAAGGCGACGTGGAGCCAGTCGAGCACCCGGAAACCTCTTTTTGCAGCGACCTGTGGCACACCTGCACACACAATCGCTCCCAGTTTTTTCACCTCCTCGACGCTGAACATCATCACTGCCAAATCCTGTCTCCACGAGTGCCCATCACCATCAGTGAATTCAGTCATCCATGCATTCCAAACCGGCACCAACAAAACAAAAAGAAGTTTTACCGATCCGCGAGCCGTGTAGCATCCAAGCTGGAGCATACAAAATAAGCAGATTGTACTGCAGAATCGCAGTACTAATTTTGTTGCAGTTTCATGCTTCTTGTAGATCAATATGATGGTTACTACTGCTCATGGCAAGTTTAATGCAAATTCTAGTACTCTTTTTGCAAAGATATTTGTGGGCAGACAGACAGACATTGGATTAAAAGGAGCATGATTCGGTGCTGATCTTAGTTCTCAGGAATGCAGCAATCCCATTTCTGCGCCACGCCCAATTTCAAAGCGAGAGAGACAGAGAGAGAGTGGTAACTTGCTAACCTTTTGATTGTTCATGATCGCCATGACTGCCTCTCGGAGTGCATTGGTGTCGAGGCCCACATTGACCTGGACAACACAATAGATGTCGTTTCGGGCAACTGCTTCATCAGCCAAGCGCATGGCTGATCTCACAGCCTCCTCTAACGACGGTGAAGCCGCCGCCATCGCCGACGTTAACAAGTTCATGCCTACAGCGGCCTTCTGTGCCGCTCTGATTCGATCCTGTCGAGAGACATCAATAAATGATACGAAGAGAAAACAAATTTTGCGCAATCAAAGCCTGTATTTGCAACAAGTCTACAACAAGGATTTTCAGGAGCTACGACAACGTCAACACTGCGCCGATAGCAGCAAAAAAGACCAACATGTACAAATTTCATTTCAGGACTAGTAGCTGGTGTCAAGAGGTCGATCATCGAAGCAACAAGTACTGTTCGTCGACAATGCAAGTCGGACTGCAGGAGTGGGTTACGCACTACGCACCTGGAGCTCATTGAGACGAGCACGAAACTCTGCCTTCTTGGCTGGTGGAAGAACAGATGTGTCTAACAGATTTCTCAACGATACAATTTCCTATCACATGGATCACTCACCACCATTTCAGTTTCATGCATGGGCTAGTCCCGAGGATGAGTTCAAAGCCAATGACATATATATAAATAATGTTGTTAGAGAACTTGGGTTTCCAACCAAATGTCGCAAATACACATGAACAGCGATGTCAGAGCCTCAAATGCTTGCAATGGCGCTTGATACCCATGAAGCTCTAAAAACAACAGAACACCCAATGCGAATTTCCTCCTAGAAAAGAAAAAACATGCTCTTGACAAGCAAATAGAAGACTTTGTTATGAGACTAAAGTAGAGCTCCACATGAATCAGCTGGTTCCAGCGGTTTTTTTTTTTTCCAAGTGGGGTTTTCATGGGTTAACGAGAAACAACCCGACTGAGAGCAAGTTGCAGATTCTTCTGGCTGGGTGTCATCGCTCGGTTGATGCCTACACTGTTGTTCGCCGGTTCCCCCATCCTACAAAGCTGTCAAGAGCAATTATTCAGAAACTTAGAACCAAAAAAAATTTCCAAACTTTTTATACAAGGAGAATTTTACACAAGCAATTGCAAGCTCGACCAAAGTCAAGAGATAATCGACGAGATCTAGAGCTCATTCATGCCCGGCGAGCTCTCTCTCTCTCTCTCTCTCTCTCTCTCTCTCTCATGTCCTCAAGTAATTTCTCCACAACATTCACAATTTAAATCTTTTGTCTCTCTCCTCTTGCAGCAGCGCTTTTGCAGAGTCCCCCCCCCCCAAAAACCAAAAGATTTATGATAAAAATGCAGCTGAGCTCGAAATTGTAAAAAACATTTCGCAAGAGATTTTCAAGCTGCTGCTGCTGCTGCTGCTGCTTCTTGTTGTTGTCCTTGTGATCCCACCACAAATCCTTACGAGACGCGACTCTTGCACCCCGCGACTCTTTGCTGCAGCGTCAAGAGGCACGACTCGTGAGGAGCCCATCAGACAAGGAAGGAGGATGAAGGAGCATTCCATTATCAACTCTACAACAATGCCTTCATGGATGTAATAATCCCAACTTTGTTTCATGGATGTACTGTTTCATCCAGGAGGCCACAAAAAGAATCTAGTTGTTTTAATTTTTTTGGTTACTGGGGCCTATTCAATTTGTGGTCAATTTTTAAATTTGAACTTGAACTGGATGAATGTCATTGAACTCCATATATAGTTGCTTATCAAGTTCATGTGAAATCATCCAACAACTCAAATTACATCGATTTCACCTTTAGAGGTTCAAATTTGTATGTTTAGGAATTGGATGAATGTCATTGACCTCCATATATAGTTGCTTATCAAGTTCACGTGAAATCATCCAACAACTCAAATTACGTCGATTTGACGTTTAGAGGTTCAAATTTGTATGTTTAGGAATTGGATGAATGTCATTGACCTCCATATATAGTTGCTTATCAAGTTCACGTGAAATCATCCAACAACTCAAATTAGGTCAATTTGACCTTTAAAGGTTCAAATTTGTATGTTTACAAATTGGATGAATGTCATCAAACTCCATATATAGTTGCTTATCAAGTTCATGTGCAATCATCCATCAACTCAAATTACATTGGTTTGACCTTTAGGGGTTCAAATTTGTATGTTTAGGAATTGGATGAATGTCATCAAACTCCATATACAGTTGCTTATCAGGTTCATGTGAAACATCCATCAACTCAAATTAGGTTGATTTGACCTTTAGGGGTTCAAATTTGTATGTTTAAGAATTGGATGAATGTCAACAAACTCCATATATAGTTGCTTATCAGGTTCATGTCAAATCATCCACCAACTCAAATTAGGTCAATTTGACCTTTAGGGGTTCAAATTTGTATGTTTGGGAATTGGATGAATGTTATTGAACTCCATATATAGTTGTTTACGAGATTCATGTGAAATCATCCATCAACTCAAATTAGGTCAATTTCACCTTTAAGGGGTTCAAGTTTGTATGTTTAGGGTTTTAGGGTTTAGGTAGGTTAAGGTATTCAAGTATGTTTGTTTGAATGATTGGAATGAAAATTTGTTTGAGAGTTCCAAAATTTTGCAATGTGCCATAATTTTGCAATCAAAGGTTGGAAATGTGCCATAAGATTGGGTAGAGTCATTTAGACATTGTTATAAGTTTCAAATTTTCAGAAATTTAAAAAGAAAAGGACTAGGAATAAATTATGAAATTGGATGCAAAATCAAATGACACAAAACATAACAAATTTAGCATAGTTGCCAGAAATGGTTGTACAACGGTTAACATGTAAATAATGGCAAACAAAATAATAATAATAATAATATTAAAAAAATAAGAGGTTGCAAGAATTTCAATAATTTAATAATATTTTGCAAACTTTCATATTAACAAATATTTCAGATTTGGGTAGATTATTCATAGATAACAACATGACTGCATTAAACCAACAATCCCTTTATGTGGATTTTTTTTTAAATTTCCAAAACTAAATCATAAATACTTTGATATTTTCAGTTGATCATGCATGATCACAATACATTTAATATGTCACATGTAGTTATTTTCAAGGACTATATTAAATAGAATATTTAGATTCCAATTTTCATTGGGGACGGGAAAAAAAAAAATTGCAAAAAAGATTTCAAAGTCTCATTTTCAATTCCAAACTTGGCATCCAGTTGATGGATAATTGAGAAATATATATAATTAATATACAATATCTACATATAATTCCATTTTATGAATGTGTTGGGTTTAATTATTTATATTTGAAACCATCGAGATATTTGGAAATTTCAATTCTACAAGTAATTGCAAGACATGCCACATTCAGTTCAAGATATAAAATTATGGGATATTTCCCCACAGATATTTATTTATTTATTTATATTTATATTTATATTTATATATTTAAAACACTGAATTATTAAAATCTGAAAATATTGAACATGTTGCACGAATGAAACATGTTTTTTTAGGTGACTGAAAATTAGGAAAAAAATTCTTCTTTTTTTTTGGCTATGTAGAAATTTATTGCAAATTTTCTGATAAAATGCTTCAACAAAAGGGGCTCTTATATTGTTGGTAGTACTCATGTGCTTTTGTTGAAGATTTGAAGCTTTCAGTGCACATGCATGATGGCCTCTTAGATTGAGTGATTGTTGTCAAGATCTCGGGAAGAAGAAGCAAAACTCTCAATTTGTAATTGAAAAAAAACCCTCTTTTTCTTCTTTGATTTGTGATATTCATACATTTTTTCCTCCAGTTTTTGCAGTAGAAGAAGAATTCAGCCATGTGGATTTTGGAGGTCTTGTTGCTTGTACTATGTTTGCTGCAATATGGAACAGCAGCAGATGTGGAAGATTTGTCAGGATGGATGGGGGAAGTGCAATCGATCTTGAGAAGTGATGGAGAGCAAGAAGTGATCAAATTTGACCCAACTTCAGTGACCCAACTCTCGTGGAAGCCACGAGCATTTCTGGCAAAGCAATTTCTTACAGAATTTGAGTGCAATCATTTGATTCAGCTGGCAACAGACAAGCTACAAGCATCCATGGTTGCAGATGTAAAATCTGGGAAGAGTGTGGTAAGTGAGATCCGAACAAGCTTGGGCATGTTTGTAAGGAGGGGACACGACGAAGTGGTGTCAAGAATTGAGGATCGGATTGCTGCCTGGACTTTGTTGCCAAAAGAGAATGGAGAATGTCTACAAATCCTCAGGTATCAACATGGGCAAAAGTATGAACCACATTTCGACTACTTCCTTGACAACAAGAACAAAGCTCTTGCTGGAGGTCACAGAATAGCCACAGTATTGATGTACCTCTCTGATGTCATCAAAGGAGGCGAAACAGTTTTCCCGTCTGCAGATCAAGATGATGATGATGATGATGATAATACTGAAGGAAGTCTTGTGAAGGATGATTCATGGTCTGAATGTGGCAAGAGAGGATTGGGTGTGAAACCCAAAAGAGGCGATGCTTTGCTCTTCTTCAACTTGCATCCTTCAGCTAAACCAGATCGCTCAAGCTTGCATGCGGGTTGTCCTGTCTTGGAAGGCGAGAAATGGTCAGCTACAAAGTGGATCCATGTTGAAGCCTTTGAAACAGGGGAAGAAGAAGAAGAACACAAACACAATAAGAAGAAGAAGAACACTGATGTTGAGTGCGTGAATGAGGATGACAATTGTGAGGAATGGGCAAGTTATGGTGAGTGCAAAAACAATCCTACATACATGCTGGGCACATCAGAGTTCCCTGGTGCATGCCGAAAAGCTTGCAAATTGTGTTGAATTCTTGGCTTCTAATTTGTTGCTGATCTGAAAACAAAATTGCATCAATATGATCCAGAAAGCTAATCTTGTTATAGTTTGAAGAATCAAGGTGTCATCAGAAAAAAAATTAAAATTTTTTCAAGAAATTCTTATAAGTCTTTATGTCAAGCATAACACCCTCCCCAGCATGGATGGCCCTTTTGATGAATGTAAAGGTGCATTCACACTTGATGTTAAATCAATGTTTAATGTAAATCTAGGTGGCATCCTAGGTGGCACCCAATTGTTAAATGGGTGATAGCTTAATGTTAAGGGAATGTTAGTTTAAAATAAAATCTTCATGATGATAAGTAAGTTTTAAGTCTTAAATGACTAGTATTAAGGTGATAAGGGACTCAACACTAGAGTCCCTAACACCAAGTGTGAATGCACCTTTAAGTGCCCTTGGGCTCTCTACCTTGGTTGGGTGTACACTTACTTTGGAATTCTCAAATGTTTATACAAACCGTCCAAAATAAATAAATTTATTTTGACAAAAAAAGTAATGCAAAGTAGCTATTGGGTAGCTAGTCAATATGGGAAAAAAAAGGATTTAGATCTTTAATTTTACCTATGCAACTAATTATCCAATGATAATGAGGCCTACTTTTCGGTCCTCTCATTGTAGTTACTAATGTGGCATGTGCCATTCACCTAAGTGTGAATACAACCTTGACAATAAAACTCAATTGTGCAAAAAAAAAAATTTAATTTTAAATCAACTCTCAATGATTTTTTTTAAAAAATAGTGAAAATTCAATATCTCTTTCACCTTATGTTTAAAAATCACAAAATCACCTTCAAGAAATCTCACTAATCGAAGGCTTTCCAACAATGTAAACTCACCCAATTTTATTTTTTCAAATATTTGTTTTTTATTTTATTTAATTTTTCTTGTTAAATTATTCAGTATTTGATAACTCTTGCACCATAGGTTTAAACTTTAAACACTACCAAACCACCTCAATGAAACCCCTTACTCATTGAAGGCTTTCCAACATATGGATCCAACCTTGGGGAAGTCTAATTCTATGGAATGGTGTCTTCCACTTCGGAAAGTGTCCAACTTGTGGGGGTGAGAAACCATTCCCTAGGATGATTATAATATGTTCTATCTATTCTAAGGTGGATTTTCCCTTCAAATTATAAGCATCCAAACTTCAAAGCATTCATTCTTGAAGATTATGAATAGAATGTAAAATATTTGATGATTTAGCATAAAGAGGAAATTTGAAAAAAAATGTACAATTTTTTAGTGCTGCAATTAACATGAGTGAGAGAAGAAAAAGGAATGGTGGACAGAAATTTAGGGTTTAGAGTTTAGGGTTGGCTTGTTTCGGGTGATATGGGACTCAATCCAAGGTTTCCAGGTTTGGGGGTTTTTGGAAGTTTTTATAGGTTAAGGGTTTCTAGTTTCAGGGTTTATGGGTTCTGGGAATTAAATTTTTTTGGACTGAAGTGTATATAGGGTGGGTTCAGGGTTTAAGGGAGCTTCAGGGTTTGGGGGCAGGGGGCTCTCTGCAAATGAATTTGGGCTTAAAATTAGGGTTTAGGGTTAGGGTTTTGGGGGTTGGGTTCCAGCCTCAGCTTCCAGTTTCAAGTGATAAGGTTTTGTAAATGAAAATTTGACTGAAAGTTCCAGGTTTAGGGTTTCCAGTTTTAGGGTTTGGGATTTTAGGGTTCCTCTGACCCCCGGGGTTCACACATGCAAAACATATGCGCAGGGAGGAAGGAGCGAGAGAAGAAGACAAGACAGACAGACAAAGATGCGACCTCCATTGCGACTTCTGTCCGTGTTGTCTGCTCACTCTTCTTCATTCAAACCCTCTCTTGCTGTGTCATTTGCCGGTAAGTTGGTCCGTCTTGAAACTTTTTAAAATTGTGAACCATTTGAGATCTGCTTCATCAGAAGACGGTTATGTCATCCTTTTAAAAGTACGCAACTGTTTTTGTGTCTTCCAGAGTTTGCAATGCCATTTGAGCTGGGCACTTGTTGCTCTACACGATTCAAGAGTGAGTTTGTTTGATGGGTTTCTGAAGGGGTTCTTTACCCCCTCTTTTTGAGATTTGTGTTCCTCTTTGAAAGCTGCTTAGGTGGTGGGCTTCAGTTGTGACTATCTGAATTTTCTTTTGTATGGAATTAGTTGGAAATCATCTCACCATCCATCTCAAGCAGGGTTTCAATCCATTCAAGAATTGAGCCTTCAGTGATTGTGGGGATTTGAATCTTAGTGGCTTTGATATGTGCATTTGATGATTAACCATTACAGGTTGTAGGTGGATAAGAAGCAGTCTCAGTGAGAACAATCAGCGTACACCACTGCAAAGGGTGGAATGGGGAAGAAGGGACCACGTTCCCAATCATGGGAAAAGGGGAGATGATGACTATTGGTTAAAGTTTTCAACTGCGCTACCTCAAATGTTCCGGAGAGGAATTTGTGCAGAGAGTGACTCAGTCACATCATCATACCCAATGCAGTCTGTTCGAATTACCTGTTGTGGTGCTGTTTCCGTATGTTTGTTTCTTGCCTCCTTCAGTATATGGCAAACTATGTAAACAATGCATCTTCATGGTCTTGAAAATTTTCATAAAATGTGGAGACATTGATCTCTTGAAGACATGATAATGAGAATGTGTCAGGTGTTAGCAATCATGACCTTAAAAACATCCTTGACTCATGGTTTTCTGTGGGGTTTCCCTTGTGAATGATCTCTTGAGTTTTATGTCGGCCTGGTTTGCTGGCTTTTCTGGCCACAATGCCTGCTTAGGGTTGACTTCATAATGGTACAGCTGAGTGCAGACTTCCAAGGGTTTAGGGTTTAGGGTCTTGAATGAGATTTGATTCATGTTACCAATGATGAGCTTAAACCTCATTGGGGGACTGCAGGATGCATTTATGGAAGCATTGATGTGTTTTGGTGCGGGCTCTTGCAGTATTGAGGATGCACATTTGGGAGCACCCCAAGAACAGGAGGTGCATGTCTGATGTACCTCCCATTTTGTTGGTTTTACATGATGTTAATAGCTGTCAGGCATCTGTTCAGATCTTCATTTGCAGAGACAGGTTGAAGCAATATTTTGGTTATAGGAGTGCAAAATCCTACACAGTTTTTGTTGTTGCTGAACTCAAAGTACCTGGACTTGAGTTGATAGATCACAACTGGAGCTTCATCATGTCACTGAATGTGATGCAGGTTTTTTTAACTCTGACTAATTTTCTTGCCCTTTTGGAACTGCAGATTTTTTCTGATGGCCCTGTGCCATGGACAGGTGATAAGCGACAATTATGGAATGAGGTAAAGATTCACATCCAGGGGTATTTGCCCTATGAACCCGGGACAGTAATCACATCTATCCTTTGTTTGATGCAATTTAAATAAGTAATTCAAAAGTCCATGTTGCCAATTGCAGAGTCGCATAACTGCACTGTTTCCGGCAGGTGAGGATGTGGCTGAGGCACTGGCTATGGCTGCTGACTCGGTAGGGCTGACAGAAATGCCACAGTATGAAGTTGTAAATACTGAAGAAATCGACTGGGTTCAGCAAGTGCAGGTGTTCAGACTCTTATTTCTGGCTGGTTTTGAAACTTATTGCCATCTGTATTTCCAGCTTCAATTTTGCTTGATCACATGGACATTTCCTTCTCACGATTTAGTTTTATGTTGGAATGCAGTGTCAGTTCAAGCCAATCGAGGTGGCAAAGGGCCTGTGGATAATCCCCAAGTGGAGCACACCTCCTGTATGTCATGTGCCTTCCTGTAGGTTAGTCCTATTCTTTTGGTGAACCCCCTTATTTGTGCATGTGCCAAGACATTGGCATTAATGGACCTGAAAGAGCAGTCAAACTCACTGATAGCTCATCAGACCACTGCTAGACCACTCTAGACAAGAAATGGCAGATCTGTTGATGTGGAAAGATGTAGAACCAGATGATCAACATTGGCAGATGAATCATCTCCAAGAGCTCTCAAAAAGCCTTGTGGATGTGTGTAAGGTCTCAAACAGGAAAATGGAATCAGGAATTGAACTTCACCATGACCCACTGTGACCATTAGCTTTGTTTCAAAACACTGAACCATTTATAATTGTTTTCTGGTGGAAATAATACCACTGTACGGTCTTTTTGCTAGAAGTTTTCTGGTGGAAATAATAATATTTGTCCAGAAGCTAGAATCCTTTTATGTACTCCAACAGTAGGATCTAGTCTGCCATAAGGTATCCTTTATTGGAAATTAAATTATTTGAGCTTGCTACTGATCTGCAAGTTTTCCCCTGAACTGCAGGATCCAGAGGCACTGAATGTGATGCTGGATCCAGGGCTTGCATTTGGCACAGGCGAGCACCCCAGCACTCGCCTTTGCCTACAATGGCTGCAACATGCTGTGAGATCTGGTGACCAGATCTTAGACTATGGCACTGGCTCTGGCATTCTTTCAATAGCTGCACTCAAGGTGATGCCCTGAACTTTGAATCCCTTCTTTTCACTATATAATTTGAAGTTTCCATACACAAGTAGCATTTCAACAACATCTCTACCACAATGGTACTCACTCATAAGCTGCTGCTTGCTCTTGCATTTGTGACCCAAAGGCCTTAAGACCATTGCTATTGGCTATGGTAACCTCTTATCTCTACTGTCTTAAAATGTATGAACTTCTCTGGTGTTAGAGAGCATGTTTGTTTGTACACCCATAATGGACCAATCAAATCTAGAACTATCTGTAAAATCTACAATCATGTTACAGATTGATAAGAGCAGGTTTTTGTGATTGTACAGATGGGTGCTGATGGTGCTGTAGGAGTTGATATCGATCCCATGGCCATCACTTCTGCAAAATATAATGCATCCTTGAACAATATTGAACCTCACATGTTTCAAGTTCTTGAAGCTAGTGGAGATGATAACCCCTTGACCCTTGGCAAGGGCAAGTTTGACATTGTTGTGGCCAACATTTTGCTGAACTCTTTGGTGCAGTTAGCCACTTGCATCACTGCTTACACCAAACCACGAGGCCTTGTGGGCCTCTCTGGTATTCTAGTTGATCAGGTGTGATTTTATTGCTGTCTGCAGAGTCTTTTTCTTTACAATCAGAATTGTGCTGCAACTGGACAAGAAAGTGTAGCTCCTTGGATTGGATTAATTTTGTGGTTGGCATTTCTGAAACAAGGGGATGGCCAAATATGGGTTCTACCAATAATTCCAGCATGAGGGTTTTCACTATGTTGTACATTTTGACTCAGTTACTTATGTCCTGCACACACACTCACACAAGGTGTCAGTTCCAGGCAGTTCCAGGAGCAAATGTCAATAGTTTTTGAACCCTTCTGTTTCTTCTCATTTTATTTTTTCAAACCAATTTTGTTCTGATACCTGTGCATGGGGAAGGGTGGCAGGTTGACAGAGTACAAGAAGTGTATTCACCATTCTTGGAGGATATTTCTGTATCCTATGATAACGGCTGGGCATGTGTGACTGGTAGGAAGAAGTTACTATTGTAAGAGTTCCTTGTCTTGATGTCCACCAAGTTCAACCCCTCTCTTATACGAAGCATATGTGGTGGGTTCTCTCAGATTGAGATGTGGTGCCTGAAGAAAAGTGTGGCCCAAATCCTCACATGTTAGTAGCATATTGAGCATATTGAGTATGACAGCATCTATTCTAGTTTTTCTCACTTCTTTTGCTCATCTGACATGCCACACTCCATCATCCAAGAGAGAGCAATATGAGGAGGGAGAACAAGGTTGGAGCATGATTAGTTTGTGACAACTGTAGTAAAAAGAATTTAGATTGAAACACACTGGCCAGGCTCAGTTATCCTGTTGCAAAGTGGGAGTCATGGAGTACTTGGGATCTTGTTGTAGGTTTGTGAGCTGCTCAATGGGTTTGCAAAGCCCGGTCCATCTGCACCCAATGTTGTACTCAATGTTACGACAGATTGAACTTGGGTATTTTGTAACCTCTTCTAGAAGGGCTTGCATCTTCCACACATCTGCAGAATGCTGTATCAGGAACCTGAAGGTAAGACCAGCGGCACATCTCCAGGCTGAAAAATGCATACCCAGCACTTTGTTCAAAAACAATCCATTGCCTAGCTAGCTACCTTCTCATAGAGATCCATGAGGACTCAAAAGAATGATATGCAATTTTCCAAAGATTATGATGCTGGTGCTTGTTGACATGACTATGTTTCTGTGGTGCATAGAAGGGCACAGGTCATTCAAATCCAACTAGCTATACAAAAGGATGTGAGGTTTAGATTGATTGATTTATTGCCAGCCATGAACAGAATCCTAAATCTGAGGTTCTTGAGTTACATTTGCACCTTAAATGTTATGTCTGTCATAGATTGAGCTTTGGAAGATGGTTTATGAAATTTTGATGGGCAAGGATGCAGCCAGAGTTTTGGTCTAGGATTTAAGCAGATGGAAGCTTCGTGTGTGTTCTGAAACTGAAAGCTTCCAGAAGAGTGACATTGATGTGTTTGAAACCTTGAAACTCTCTCAGAAGAACAAGCTGCATGTGTTCTCTGAGACCTTGAAAAGCTCTCGGAAGAACATTCTTCATGTGTATTCCAAAACTTTCAAAGCTCTAACAAAAACAGGCTTCCTGTGTGTTCAAAAATCTTGAAGCTTGTGTTGTCACAAAAAACTGTAAAAACTTCCTCAGCATCTTAAATCTCTCTCATTACAAACTTTGTAAAAATGAGTCGAATGAAAATTGATGCACACAAAATCAGCTACAAGATGATAGCTCACAATCAGGGATTGGAAAGGCAGCAACAGATATGGGTATGTCCTCTGGAATGGGAAACCAAGTCTTCCACAACTCAGTTTAAGGCCTTCTTATGTCCTTCCCACTCCAAGGGGATTCACTCTGTTGGTTGGTAACCACTAATATGGGACACCACAACATAATTTACAAGGTACACCATGCACTGTACATTGAAGGTCTCCAATCTCACAATTCACAAAGAAGAACAATGTACAAAGGCTCAGATGAGTAAACTGAGCAAGATTCAACAATTTCCCTAGGGTGGGGTGCATCTAGAAGTCAATATGGGCTCCCCACTGGGTGCATCTTTTTTGCATCTGTTTTACTCATGGCAAGCTTATTGCTGGTGCACAAGGACAAACACATGCAGAACCCAATATGGATTTCTGCAGCTTGTGGTCCCTTGACAAGTAATCAAGCTTTGTGAACTTATTCACCTGCCCAAGAACCACTGACTTGGCCCCTTTGAAAAGGGGCCTGTTGTTTTGAAGCTTCAACTGGGCATCAGTATATTCGATGAAAAAAATGGGTGAGCCACAAATTGCTACCCACTGCCATTTCAAGCATTGGAGTCAGCATAAGGAGAAAGGTACACCAAACCATCATCTTTGGGTGCTATGGTGGGGGTGTAGCTGATGTCATCACAGTCAGGAGTGCGAACCCGCTTAGCATCCACAAGAGTGGAATAGAGCGCAGTGAAGACCAGGAGCTGGTTCATGGCATACCGCTGTCCTATACACTGGTGAGGACCTGCACCAAACAGAAGCCAGTTGCGCTTGTACACTTGATCCTCCAGACGCTCAGGTGAGAATCTGTCAGGATCAAACTCGTACGGGTTTGTGAATCCTTGAAATGATGACTCCAGCAGAGACGGAAACACAAGGGTGCCCTTTGGCACAGTGTATGTATCAGTGAGTGGAAAGTCGTCAGTCGCTAGGTGTGGCACCAGTGGTGCAGGAGGTCGGTACCTGCAACCCACCCACAATTAGTGCACAGAAAATGTAATGATGCACATGACTAAAGCATCACTGAGCCTCCTTTCTTGTTGACCTCCTGCCTTCATAGGAGGTGACATAGTTGTGCAGCCATAACCAGGCCTCTTTAGTTGAACAGAAATTTTCTTCACAAGACTGCTGAACACTTCAGATTCTGGCTCAATTAGGATGTCAACAGCTTAATACTGCAAACCTATTTGAGCTCGGTTGGCTACAATGCATACACATTGAAGAATTGAACCTGGAGGCAATGTGTTGGCAAATGGTAGCACTAGGCTAGTGGCTTGACACTTTGTTGTGAATATCATTTAACACAGGAAAGAGACTACCAGACAACAGAGTGTCGATGACTGATCCAAAAACCTTCAGAAGTAGATTCTTGGTATGTTATTTCTTGATATTCTCAGAACGATTGAACAATGGATTGTGTGAGGGTGACTCCCCCAGACAAAGTGTGGGATGGTGGGATATCAACAGAAGAAAAAAATTAAGGTCTACAAGGACAGCAGTATGAAAAGGATCACAAGAATGGCAAGGGAAAGTTATGAGAGAATATAGTTGTGAGTGCAATTGAAGGAACAAGAAAAAAGGTTGCAGTACCTGAGCACCTCCTTCACCACCATCTCTGTGTACTTCATTTTCCTCAGAAGCTCAGGTGTGAGACCATTTGGGCTATCATGTCGCAGGAATTTCTGCTCCTGTCGTACTTTTTCCAGCATGTCTGGATGTGATTCCAGAAGGGTTGCTGCCCATGTGATTGATGATGTTGATGCATCTTGAGCAGCAAACAAGAAGTCAAATACATGATACCCAATCTCTGAATCTGAGGTGTGGCGTGGCATCGGGGCTCCTGCCTCTTCTGCCTCCCTTATCTGCTTGAGAACTTCCACAATCCAGAAGTCAATCAGGCAAGCAGGCTCTTCCTCTGCCATCATCCGCACCTTACTGGCCTTTGCACAAGCTGCAAGAGTTGCAAATAGGCGAGGGGCAGCCTTTTGTGCTGCATGGAAAGCAAAGCCAGGTAATGAAATGGGCAAGCTCAGGAAGCCCTGGTTGAACAATTTGTAGTCATAATTGAACTGCTGCCGCGCTTCAGGAGTGAGGTATGGACCCACAAATGCATTCTGTGATGTCTCCAGATTCATGTCCCGGATGAGGAAGCGAAGCTGAACAGGGTCATTGGATTTCTCAGCAGAAGCCAACCATGTTGCAATATGTTTTCGGACTGTCTTCTCCTGAATGGAGATGTAGATGCCCAGTGCTTTGAGTGTGAAGAGGGGTGCCACACGTCCCCTTAAGTCCTTGTGTTCCTGGCCAAACATGAAGATGAGATTTTCCTTGCCAAACAATTTACTGCCAAGCGGATGACCCACAAGCTGAAACCCACCAGGCCGCACATTGGTAAATATCTTGTGTGAAATCTCTGAGTCCCGCACAAAAAGAATAAAGTTTCCAAGCAAAAAGTGCGAACACAACCCCACCTGCATGCGGCACAAACACTTCCATTGCATAAGGAACCACCCAGGCACATCATCTTTCAGACCACATGAATAGCGACATGAATAGGCTTAAGTGATCATGTCAAAAAGATATATAAACTCTCATGAGAATCTAGAAATCCCCATGTCAAAAATATATAAAACTCTCATGAGAATTGAGAAAATACTCCATGTCGGAAAGAGATATAGCTCTCATTAGAATTGAGAAATGTCTCATGTCAGAAAACAAAACAAAACAAAACAAAGAAGAAGCAGAATAGAATAGTAGAAAGTCTAGCTCCAATATTTCTCATCTTCACCTTCTTAGCTGCCACGGCCTGATCATCCCAGAACCGAGTGGGATTGAAAATCATGGGAATTACGCCACCGAGAAAAGGCCACACAAACATAGGACCTGGCAAGTGTTTCTTCTTCCACATGAATGTCAGTTGCTCATACACCACATAGGATACCAACAAGAACCCCAACGCCATTCCCCAGCTTATCCTTTCCCATGGTGCTGTTGGTGCTGCTGCTGCTGCTGATTTCCATATCCCAGTACTCAGTGTACTGTTGGTTTCTATATCAGTGTAAAGCTCAGTACTCATCGTTGCCATCTTAGAACTCGTCTCTCCCCTTTCCCCTTCTTCTTCTTCTTCTTCTTCTTCTGTCTGTCTGTCCCTTTGCTGTTTAAATGCCTCTTCTCTCTCACTACAACAAATGCGTGGATAGAGACGTCACGAACGACCAGGCGAAGGATCCCACGGACAAAAACCCACCCCAAAAAAAAACAAACAAACAAACAAACAAAAGTTGGTAACAAGAGTTATCCCGGAAGGAATGGAGTAGGAAATGAGGACTAAGTCGTGAAATATACGCACAATCTAGAAAGACAATCTGGCGGAAAAAAATAAAATAAAAATCCCGAGTGTGTTTTTTTCCGCCCGCACTGAGGGGGGTGTTTCTTGTGATACACCGTTTCCTACACACGACGAGAGATAAATTGTAAGGCGACGATGTAGTAGTAGTACACCAGATTTTGTTTTGGTATTTTTGGTTTTGCTTTAATTTGCTTTGCTTTGCTTTTGTCCTTCCTTTCCCCTCGTTACCTCCACACGAAGCTTACTGGAGTCCTTCGTCCTCTTCTTCCCACCCACTTCTTAGGCTACTTCCTTCCGGCGCCGTCTTGTACTCTGTCTCTCTCTCTCTCTCTCGCAGAGTGCCGCGTCTCTTGGTCCACACACGACGCCATTAAGACCGGGCCTTTCCAAACTCGGTCTCAATTCTGTTTCTCTCTCTCTCTCTTCCTGCAGCATCAGCAGTGTGCTCTAACTAACTCAATTTTTTACACTGCAAAACAAATTAGCAAAATTAGTCAAATTTAAACCAACATTTTTAAAATTCATTTCTCCAATTTTTTCCAATTTTTTTCTTTTTATGAATATTTATTTACATTGAGATCATGGTTTCTTTTTTTTTCCTTTTTCAATAATTTTTTTATACCCCCAAAAAAAAAAATTCTAGCAAGATTTTCCCAAAGCTTTTTTTTTTGGTAACAAGAATTAGTTGAATTTATTACACCCAAAAGAAAGTTTTTAAACACAAATTCTCCCAAAAAAAAAGTTTCCCAATTGTTATTTTAAACTTTATTTTGTGGGTCCAAAACAACGATTACAAAAATATATTGTGCTTAAAAGAAATCACTTGTTCCTAATTAGGTAATAGAACCCCCCCCCCTTCCCCCCTCCCCCCCCATTTTCTCATAGATTTTACATCCATGAGAAAAAAAAGCTTTTTTTTTTTTT
>Ga0209611_10004064_pt1 | contig 25101 bp, 19 predicted proteins | sample S1TSphgellanicum_3_FD_187693 | JGI IMG/M metagenome (GOLD analysis project Ga0209611, IMG submission 187693) | Host-associated microbial communities from peat moss isolated from Minnesota, USA - S1T2_Fc - Sphagnum magellanicum MG (SPAdes) (version 2) | ecosystem: Host-associated > Plants > Peat...
TTATGTTAAACTAAGTAGGCCTATGTACATTGGTAGCCTAGCCTAGCTTACATACTTAATTAATTGGCCTAAATTATCTATAGGTAATAATAAGCTTGTTTATTAGGTGTAGTTAATAGGCCATTAAGTTATGAAGGTTATACCTAATTAGGCTAGGTAAACTAGGTAGGTAGTTGGTAAGCTAGGTCATTAATTAGTAGATTGGGTAATAGGTAGTAAGTAGTATAGGTAATAGGTAGATTAATTAAAATTTTGTGTGAATATGTGATCATGTTTTCATATTAATTAATTAATTAGTTAGATTAAGTACTTAATCAATTAATTAGATAGGCTAGGTAGTATGTAGTAAATAAAATAGGTATTAATAGGTAGTTAGGTAAGTTAAACAAGAGGTATATTATTTTGTGGATATGTCATAATGTTTTTGTATTTATTGATTAATTAATTAGCTATGTTAAGAAAATTAATTTATGAAATGTAGGCTAGGTAATTAGTTTATTAGGTAGCCTAGGTAGTAGATAGTAAGTATGTAATAAGTAGGATAGGCACTAGTAGAATTAGTAGGTAGGTAGGTTATAAGTTAAGCAATAGGTATTTGATTTTGTGGATATGTCGTAGTGTTTTTGTATTAATTGATTAATGAATTAATATGTTAAACAATTAATTTATTAAATGTAAGCTAAGTAATTAATTTATTAAATAGGCTAAGTAGTAGATAATAAGTATGTAGTTTAGGTAGAATGTGATAAGTAGGATAAGTAGTAATTATAAATAGTAGGTAGGTTAAATTGTAATTATTTTATTAGGTGGGTATATGATTTTTGAATAATAATAATAATAAATTAGGTTTTTTAGTTAATTAATTTATAAAATGTAGGTTATGTAATATATAGTAGGTATGTAACCTAGGTAATATTATACCTAATTAATAAGTAAGGTAGGTAGTAGATAGTAAGTAGATAAGTTAAGTAATAAGTATTTTATTGTGTGGATATGTCGTAGTGTTATCATATTTATTTATTAATTAATATGGTACGTTAGTTTGTAGGTAGTAGGTAATAAGTAGGATCGGTAGTAAATAGTTTTGAAAATTAATAAATATTTCATTGTGTGGATATATGATAACGTTTTTGTATGCGATAAAGGATGTGATAATGTTGTAGTGTTTCCCTTCCATTAGAATTTATCCCATATCCTGTTGAGAATTCAAGCTCAACTAGTTAGGTTTCATTAGTTACTGGAGTAGGAAAGTAACTGGGTTACTTTCACAAGGTTGAATTACTTTCGTTACTTATTTTAGTTTGGTTATTTATGGTTTGGTCTTTTAGTTAAATACCTTGGTGTTGATGGTTTGGCTCTCTTTTCTTCATTACACAAGTTTGTGTATTTCATGTGACAAGAACCTTGGAAAGTTTTTGATGTTGTATTTTGTGTTGTGAGCATTATGTTGTAGTTTCCTTTCAATAAAGATTTATGTTTGCACTTGAGTAGATCTCCTATTTGTTAACATATCATTTGTCTACAACTTCAAACTTGTAAAGTGTATAAGTAGGCGAAAGAATGGACTAAATTCATGGTATGCATTATTATCATAGTGCATGTGCCATTTTGGATGAGCCAATCAAAATGCTTGTCCCCAACAAAATAAATAAGATCCTACCTCCCTACTTGGCCTATGCTAGGTAGCCTATTTTACCCTAGCTTAGCCTAAAATAGGTTGCTTATTATAGTTTAGATTAGGATATATTATAATTAAGTAATTATAATAATTAATTACCATAATTATAATATTGAATTTATGTAATACTAATATTGAATTATTGTAATTATTATATGTAGTTATTAAAATTATTATATTATTATAATATTATTACTTTGAACAAATGGAAAATTGCCACGTGTTTTATGGCCATTGGCTTTTTAAATCACTGCATGGTTAAATCCTAACCACCCATCAATGACACATTTGGTAACATGCGACTATTCCAAATGCAATCGCAAATTGGGGTTCACATCATCTAAAAATCATCCATGGCAATGGACGAAAATTTATAGCCTAGTTGTAAGGTTTATGATTACACTTTCAACTTCATGGCCATGTCATGTCTTTTGGCACTTGTCTTAGGTAACTATGTTAGTTTTAGTCGCATGTGTCCATTATAACTATAAATGAGTCGCAAATCCATTCGTTAATTTTCAAATTTCTTCTAATATTTATTAGACGAAAGGGCGAGGGTAAACATAATAACAAAAAACCTTAGAACAAAATTAAGTTTACCCAAGCCAAGACCAACTCCATACCACCTTAGAATGGCAAATTAGAATATGACTAGACCTTTAGGAATCATAAAAAATTTGAAGATTCATATACATGGTATCCCATATGTAGCCACATTATTGTTTTGCAAAACAATGTGGTAGATTTTATCTATTCCATGTTGCTAGGAAGACCTTGGCTTAGAGATGCAAAGGGTACACATAACTAAGATAACAATGTCATTATTGTTCAAGGTAATGGAATAGTTAAAACAATATCAATTCTCAAGAAATTGAAAGTAGAAACCAGAAGACCCCAAGTACTTGTTTGTATGACTTGCTGGAAGGGCTAACAAATGAAGAGGAAGATTTGATTTTTGAAACAAAACTAGAGTTGTTTCAATTGGCACAATCACTATTTCAGATAAAATAGTTTCATTACCAAGTGTTGGAGTGTCAAAAATTAGAATCAGTGAAGAATCTAGACCAAAGCAAAGGACATTATATCAAATAGCAACAGAAGTGGTGCCTTCAACAACAAAAGCAGAAGATTTTTATGTTAGACCGGAGATATCATTGGAAGATAAGGTTTATCCAAAAACCCATTATCATCAGAGCCAAGATGATATTGAAATGGATGAAACACCAGCAAAAATAAATGTACATAATCTTCATATAGCATGTTAGATCTTGATTGGAAAACAACTTGTTAAGTTAAATCTTGGCATAAAGGAAAATCCACAATATATCAAAGTTAATGCACAATTGACAAAGGAAAAAACTAAAGAGCTTCAAATGTTTCTCAAGGAGTTCAAAGATGTGTTTGCATGGACTTATAAGGATCTAAAAGGCATACCTCCAGAGTAGGTTCAACATAAAATTGAGTTAAAAACTTCAATCCCACCATCGCATCAAGCAAGGTATAGATTGAACCCTAACTATGTTATAGCTATCAAATAGGATATTGACAAATTATTAGCAACAAGATTCATTCAACCAATAAAGGAGGCTACATGGTTATCACTTATAGTGGTAGTGCCTAATTAAAAAAGAATGGAAAATTGAAATTTTGTGTGGATTTTAGGAAGTTGAATAAGGCAATAAAAAAAAATCCTTATCCTTTGCCATTTTCTAATGAGGTACTAAACATTGTAGCAGGGTATAAAGCCTATTCATTTTAAGATGGATACTAAGGATACCATCAAATTTCTATAGCCCCTAAAAATGGATACAAAACAACTTTTGTAATAGATTGGGGAACTTTTGTTTGGATGGTGATGTCATTTGGTGTTAAAAACGGGCCACCAATTTTTTAGAAAGTAGTTAGCAAAACCTTTAGAGAGTACTTATACCAGTTTATGAAGATATTTCTAGATGATTTCATCGTCTATAATGATATGGAAAATCATTTGATGAAGCTCAGACTTTGCTTTTAAAAATGCAAGGAATATAGAATAAATATTAACCCAGAGAAATGTGCCTTTATGGTATTTTTAGGATTGATTTTAGGGTTCATAGTTTCCAAGGAAGGAAAAATATTAGACCTTAAAAAGGTTTAGGCAATATTAAATATGCCAATACCTACAAACCCATAGCAAATTCAAGTTTTTAATGGTATGGCTCAATTTTATAGATATTTCATCAAGAACTTTGCCTTTATTGTGGCACCAATCACAAAGCTGATAAGGAAAATAAAACCCTTTATCTAGACCACAAAATGTCAAGAAACATGGGATCATATCAAGCAGAAATACATGAAAGCACCAATTCTAATACCCCCAAATTGGCAGTTGGAGTTTCATGTGCACACATATGCATCATTATTGGCAATAGGTGCAAATGTTGGCATAGATACCAACTGGTAAATATGACCAACCTATAATATATGCCTCTAAACTGTTAAATAGAGTAGAGCATAATTATATTATTATAGATAGAGAAGCCTTAACAATGGTTTATGCTTTGCATAAGTTTAGACATTTTTTGTTGGGAAACAAATTTGTTTTTTATGTAAACCACATTGCTTTGGTATATTTGGTCAATAAACCACATGGGTTTGGAATGATAACCATATGGTTGTTATTTTTGGAATATGAATTCATAGTAATCTACAAGCCTAGTAGAACACATGTGGTAGCTAATGTTTTATCTAGATTACCAAATAGTTCAAGACCATTAGGAGTCCCAAATCATACTTTAGATGCATCACTATTATTTGTAGAACTTATATGGATGCAAGAAATGAAAAGTTATTTAGAGATAGGTCAAATGTTAGAAACTTTGAACTTAGTTCATAAATAGAAGTTGGCCGAAAAGGCAAAACCTTTTAATCTAAAAGAGGGAATAAAGTACAAAGTGGGATAAGACAACAAAATGTGCAAATGTTTGACCACCTCAGAAGCACAAATTGTTCTCAAGGAGCTACATAAGGAGTGGCAAAAGGACATTTTGTTGTAGATATTATTCCAAAGAAAATTTTGGATGCAAGTTATTGGTGCCAACTCTATTCAAGGATATTCATGAATTTTGTAGAAGTTGTGACAATTGTCAGAAAATTGGATGACCAAAAATAAAAAGTCTAACCAAGTTGGTAACAACACTTCCAGAAGAACCTTTTATGAAATGAGGTTTTAAATTTTATAGGACTAATTAAATTAGCAAGAAGATTAACATGAAACAAATATATTCTAATAGCTATAGATTATGCAATTAAGTGGGTAGAGGCAAAGGCACTTAAAACCAATATTGTAGTAGTTACAACTAGATTATTATATGAATATATTCTAGACCAAATTTGGTTGTCCATTAGTAATAGTTACAAATCAAGGAGTGCATTTCATTAATGACATAATAAAACATCTGACAAAACAATTTTTGTTGAAGCATGTTAATTCAACTACCTATTATCCACAAGGAAATGGACAAGCAGAATCTACTAACAAAGTCATTGGTAGACTTTTGACCAAGTTAGTCAATGAGAAAAGAACAGATTAGGATGAACACTTATCCATAGTTTTGTTTTCATATAGGATTGCATATAAGGTGGCAACATGTTGCACACCTTACCAATTAATCTATGGTTTGCATCTTTTAATGCCAATAGAATATGTTATATTGGCTACTAATGGGGACCACAAAGATCCAAAGTATCAACCAGAGTACTAACTACCAAAATTACAGAGTTGGAAAAGTTACAAAAGAACAGATTCAAAGCTTAGAATAATGTTGGAGAAAATCATTGGAACATATTTTTGTGGAGTCAACATAAACACAGAGAAGAAATTTCAATTTGGAGATTATGTTATTTAATTTCCCAAAGGAAAAAAAAACACATATGGGCAAATTCAAGAAAAGATGGTTTGGACCATTTAGGGTACAATATTGCTTACCCAACAACACAATTCTTTTTGTTTCTATTAATACTTTTGAACCAAACCCAATTTTGGTAAATGTTAATAAATTGAAGCCATACAGATATGTAGATCAGACATTAAAAGTGAGTTAAAGTTTAGACAATCAGAATTCTTTAGACTCTATAGATTCTGACCATAGGGAAGAGACACCTAATGAAGATAGTTCAAACTATAGTACAACAAGAATAACATTAGTTTTTGAATCATAGGATCAGGAATAACATCAAATTTAACTTTTTAAGCAAATTTTTGATCCACAATTTTAGGACGTAATTCAGAGTATGGATGGGGTAATGTTAAAAGAGTAATTATTAGTGGTAATAATTGTGAAACAACTTTCTGTCCCTTTACTCTCGGTTCTATGAGGTGATTACATTTGAAAGTACATATGCTACCGATAAAGGAAAAATGCAAATGTATTTCTAAACGTTAAATTGCATTTGTAGTTGAAATTAAGTAACTCACCTCCTATGCATCATTTACAATTTAGAATTGATAGATCTATTTTCCAAGCTCAAACACCTCAAATCCTAGAATTTTATGTCAAATTGTCATTCATTTAAACCAACTTTTAAAGGTTCAACACCATGTTCAACTTAGTTACAGACCACTAACCACTTGAAATATTATTCCTGACACATATGTTATTCAAATCTAGCTTGCCTTAGTTCATTTAAAAACTAACTACAAGGCGCACCTTGTTACCAAATCCTAAGTTTTACAACTAAACTAATAAGAAGTTATGCTACTAAACCTGAGAGGGTTTGTGAGATTTTTTTGAGATTTCAACCTCCCAACACTATCCCTACTCACTTCCATTCTTTCAAAACTATTACAAATGTCCAATCTACATTCCTTCTTCCTACCATCTACCAAGACTAATCATTCTTTTCTTCCTCAACAAGGTTGTGGGAATAAGTATTCTCAAGGTTTGAATTAAAAATTATCCCGAGGAAAAGAGAGTTTCAATGATCCGAATCCGCCCTCTTAGAAAAAAGGAAAAGGAAGGAGGTGAAAGAAGATTTGGCCAATGGAAGGTTCCAATGCTTGGTGGCCCTTGGAAGGTTCCATTGCTTGGTGGCCCTTGAAAGGTTCCATGCTTGGTGGGCCTTGAAAGGTTGCATGCTTGGTGGCCTTTGGAAGGTTCCATTGCTTGGTGGAAAAACACCTTTTCCCCTCTCCCCATTTTCCTTCCAACAAATTTTACTTAAACCTTCATTTTTTCCATTGATTTTAAGGCTTTACTTTACCCTGGTTGTAGGCCGTTACTTACGCATTTCCTTCCTTTTCCTTGATCTATAAATTACAACCTCGCATCTCGATGTAATAAGTCTTCCACACATTCATTGTTGATTTGACTTTGATTGAATTTTTTTTTTCCTTTCCTTGAAATTATGGCATTATGTATGACCATGTTTTACGGGCTTCAAGCTGCACAAGTGAATGAAGAATTGGCTCTACAAACATCTTTAGATTTGACATTGATGCAACGTCCTCGTGATGAAGATCTCAAATCTCGAGAGGTGCGCACCCGTCTTGAAGTTAAACCCCCTCGAGCTTGGTCTATCGCATCTTTCCAAACTTGATTGAAGACACCTTTATCTTCACATGGTCTTCAGTTCCTAGCGTTGGACACTATCGTTGGTTACGTGGTCCGATTCGTCGACTACTTCCTAATAACAAGGTGGACTACCTAGTTCGCACCATTCGACAATCCAATATTTCTTACACTTATAAACTATCACTGAAGCATAACTCGAGATTCAACATGTAATTGCATCTCCTTGTTGAGCTTATCCCTATTGTAAATAAATGTTTCATTCACTATAACACTCAAGTTGCCATTGCCATCCTATCACACTATATTTAATCGTTAAGTTATTTCAAATTAATCTTATGTTCATGAGGCTTGAAGATCGTTCTATCTCTAATGGATTTTTCATTGACACCCCTTCAACTGCTTCATGAATCTCAAACATCTTTGCTATCTACTAAATACTAGAACAAGACCAAAATTTTGTTGAACACCACAAATTTTGGTGTCTTTTTCTACCCCCAACCCTTTAGAGATTTCTCACCCCTAATTACACAATTGAAGTTCTAAAACTATGATTACCAGCTTTTTGTTGAAGAAAAAAACTAACCTAACACTTTATTCACCAATATTGTATTTTAGAAAAGAAAACAACCCCTCCATGCAACCACGTGCATTCATCATTCCTTATGAAGTTACTAAAAGCCCCTAATAACCTTAGCACACTCAAATAACCCTTATGCAACTTTTAAAAATTGAAATTATCGCACATTGTTATATCGGTATGGTTCACAATAATTAGTTAATATATTTATATTTAGTTAGTTTTTGTTTTAGGAATTACTAACTAGATTACATAGTTTTTATCACTATTTGAATTTGAATAGAACATAGGGATTTGTTTTTTAATGAATATCCTTGGAAAAGAAAAAAAAATGGTATCATTGTAGAACATTGAATTTTAATGGAGCATGAAAGAAAAACACTTGGATTTTTTTTTAAACTTCACATCCATAGCTAAAAATTGTTGTTTTCATGTTTGCTAACATGTTTTCATTATTGGATTTTAATTCTGAAACTATATATGAGTAAATTTGAATGAACATATTTCATTAGTATTAATTTTATGACATGTTTTAGTCCATATTGAGATTATAATATAGGATTAAATTTTTTGTATTTACCACTAGTGTCACATGCGACTTGTCCAACAAAATTATTAAGATTTCAATTGCAAATGTTGATTATGACTATAAATTAATTATAGAGACCAATTACAAAATGGTCATTTTCTACTAATATATACCAAAAAATCAACCAAATGGGGATGGAAGAGGGAGTCCATGTTGAGGTCTAAAGAAAACCCATCCTTGGGTGGTACCACCAGGAATCATTTGAAGGAATTAGCAAAAGTGGCCAAATCATTTTCATGGGCCATTTTTCCTTTAATTTTTTTTCATAATTAAACATATATATATATCCATTTCATGCCTTAGTTGACACACTCCCAACTCCTTAAAGGACTCAAATGTGAGCCCAAATAGAAAACAACAGAAGAGGGAAGAGTTGGAGCACGCTCCCTAGCTCACAACACTTTGAGGGGTAGAGGGGCGTGTTGGAACTTCAGGATGGGACTAGGAAGACTTGACAAGCTTCACTCACTCACATGGGCCTGCACACAACCCACACAAAGTGATTAGTGCATAATTGTAGCACCCTTGGTGCTAGGACGAGCCACGGGCAACACGAACACACAAAACTCACCACGGCCCGGACTTGGGGGAAGCCACCGCCTTCCCCCTTATAGTATACTTTGTGGATGGCCATGGAGCCTACATCCAAATGGCTTTTCTCTCCTGGGACTCCCGAGTGGGAGTCCCGAAATCCTGCCAACTACGACTCTCGCAACTTTGGAGCCCCATAACTTTGTGAACAAACCTTCGATTAAGGTGTGGTCTAAAGAAAAGTTGTAGCTCTCGTTGATAGCTTTCCAACGATATGTGGCACGCCCCCTACAACTAAGTAAATCGGGTCGATTCCTGACTTTTTGTGGTCGGGAGTCAAACTGGCAATTTGACTCCCGACCCTTCTTTTGGCCATAACTTATGTTTTAGATGTCCAAATGAGCAATGCGAGCCCACTTTAGACATCTACGTTCCAAGAACTTTTCAATAATATAAAGAATGCCACAGGCCATTGGGTTTTGACCCCTACAATTGCTCTTCGAAGTTTCGGGAGTCCACCGAGACTCCATCTCCCAAAGTGGGAGTTGCCTTGGGAGTGTGAGGGTTCATTCCTTCATACTCCCTCACATTTTCTAACATTCCTGGGAGTTTGTGATGTGACTCCCAGGCTTCTTTTTCTTGCTTTGACTATCGGGATTCCTCTTGGCTCACACCTTTGCAAGCCCTTTGCCTTGGTCGCGAGCCCAAGGCTAGGGTTGCGACATTAGTAATATGGCTTGAAATTTATTTTGAAAAAAAAAATGTATTCTTAATAACAATGGCCCCTTCAAGAATCACATTCCTTAACTTTCAATTTTCATAATTGAAGTATATTTAATTAAATAATTTTTTAATAAGTATACACAAATGGTAGGAATTCTAAATTACCTTAAGAAAACAATTCCCAAATCATGTTTGAACTTTGTGTTCTTGACCAAATATTTCAAGGGAAGGAACCAACATTTGTAAAAAAAAAAGGTTTCTAAATGCAATAATTAGGAACATCAAAATACATAATTTTCAAAAATTATTGAAATTTCAAAATTTGTGAAACCTAAAAAATGTATTCATTAAAAAAATTATGAATTTTTTTTGAAAAAAAAAAGTTTCCTACAATTTCTTAAAGTTTGGTGGGTCTAATAAAATCAAGGTGTGACATTTCTAGTGGTATCACTCAAGGATGGGCTTGTTTTTTAGGAAGTAATTTGTCCCTTAATCATTATCCATTTGGATCAATACTAAACATAATACCCTTTAGGAGGATCGATATTCCAAAATGGTTAAATCCTAGGTGGAATCCTTATCACCCACCATGGTATCTTGTACGATCATATCCACCATTTCCTAAATAGGTTGATCAACGAAACATAAAAGTGTTACCATATCTTCTATATGAGAAGGATACAAATCCAAATGCTCATATTGAAATTTTTAAGTGCATTATTACTACTAGTGAAAAAACGAAAGATTATCATATTGTTAATATGTTTTAAAGCACATTGGAATACTATTTCTAAATGGGGTACTAATTTTGTGAAGGATCATCCTCAATATATTTTTGTTGAAATTCAACAAGCTTTTTGTAACCACTATTGAAAGGAATATATTGATGAACATATTTACATGAAGTAGAAGAGAAAGAGACAATGGAAGGAGTATCATGAATGAGTTTTGCATTTAGCAAATTGGTTGCATATCAACGTTATTAATATGTACTTTACCACTATTTTTCATGCTAGATTATTTCCATATGTGTTTAGCAACTAGTGGAATGAAAAGATAGACCTTAATTGAACATAAAGAAACAACCTTAATTTGTAAGGAAAGTTTGCTAAAGGGTTACAACATGTTTTTCAATCCATAAACAAATCAAAACAATGGGAAAATTGTTATTATAGCAAGACCACAATGCCATTGTACCAATGTAATTAGATAGGACATAATGTTGAATCCTATTAAAAACCCCAAAAACAATTCACCCACATCATTAGTAACTATAGATGTAGTGGTGGTAATTCAATTTGGCAAATCAGCCCAAATTCCACAATGACTTTCTTGTATATTCTCTAGTAATCAAACTTGGGATTGTCCACACAAGGCCAAAAGCCCAACAATGTTTTTTTAAAAAACCAAATCATCTTTTGTTGAAAATGTTACCACAACACATAATGTTGTTGTGAATATGGTTGTTGATGTTACAACATGAAGCAAATCGATATGCAAACAACAAGTGTTCCAAGGATAGAGAGCCCTTGAAGTCTAAAAATATGGTAGATTGGAAGGAAGAAGAATAATTTTATTAAGATTATGATCAAATGTAAAGCAATGAATATTCTATTGAACAAGTTTCCATTGAACCACTTAATTTTAATTAGGTTAAATTACTAAGTACGTCTATCCCACTAATACCATCAAATACCAGACCACTATAGATTGTATAGGGATGCTATCTTGTGAACATGTGAGCATGAACGATGAACAAGTGAGCCCAAGGGAATATTTTCAAGAATAACTTGTTGATGTCGACAAAATATTATTTGAAATGTAGGATGAAATATTTGGTGACGTGGAGGAATATTCTACCACATGTCATGGATGAACTATATTCTTGGATGGAAAAATGGATGGACTTTCAAATGATGTTGGCAACAAAATTGTTGCAAAAAATTAAACAAAAGAAACAAGATGGAATATTTCATGTTGGTTTATCTTCAAACATACAACACATGAAATGTTAATGCAATACTTCAAGTTATATTTCATATTTCTTAAATATGAATTTATGCAGCATCTAAACCATTTAAAATTTTAAACTAAATCCAAATCAATGGCATATAAACCTATTAAACCACCAATAACTATTTACCGATCCATGCTCTACCCATTCACCACCAAGAGGCATGTGCACATTAGGAATTGAGATAATGTTTGACTATAAACCCAATGACCCACCAAGAAGTATGTGCCAATCCATACACTATTCATTCACCACGAATAGGCGTGTGCCCATTAGGAATTGAAATAATACCAGGTAGCCATTAACATTTTACATTCTTTATACCATTTCAAGCTATTTGTTATTTCATTCACATTCTCAACCTCTTGCATTTAGCACCATTCTTGAACCTTGTATAATCAAATTGCATTTTCCTCCCTTTACTATTAATTTTCCTAATTTATACTTGCAATTGTATTTACTCCACCTTTATTGCCTAGTTGAATACTTTTTACCGAGCTACCACGTGTTTACAATCTTGAAATTTTTATTCTACAATGGAAAGAAAATTGACGCCAAATGTCACACCAAACACTTTGGAATCAATGATTGAATACACATTAATTTCAAACATATTAGATAGAATTTGCAAAGTGACAAAAAAATCGTTAAAATATCCAAGAAATGATACCATATTAGACCCCCTTTGATATTTGCTCAAAATCAAAACACGGCGAACAAAATGGAAAAAGGTAATTGACAAAATAGATGAATGAGCAGCATGGGGATGGGCTAATACAAAAATAGATAAAGAAATTCTTTCATTGCTCAAACATATAATACACATTTCCAAGGAAGATACAGAAGATTACAATTTGGCAATGTTTACACATGCCATGGAATTTTTCAAAAAAACATGAGTTTGAAGAAGCCAATTCCAAAATATTTTTTCACAAGTTTACTAAGCCATTTGTCAACAGAAGACTTGGTAACCCTTGGTAACTTGCTATTAGCATAATTCATGAAACCCAAAAGACAATTGTATGCTACTCCAAGCAAGCAAGCCTAGGTGCCACAAGAATTAAGGAACAACATCTTAAACCATCTAGTGAACCATTGGATGATAGGGCCGACCTCAAAACCATGAAAGGTGTACAATAGTAAACAATGACAACATGTCGAGAAATGATGGAGGGACTAAAACTGATAACTTGCACTAAATTGCATTTCAATACACATGTTAATATGAATATTTATTCAAAGTATGTGATCTTTGAAATAAATATTTAGTTGTGAAAACAAGAAATAAAAAAAGGGATGAATTTAAACATTGAAATTGCATGCTAAACAAATGCATATTGACTGTTGAGGGAAATAATCGCTAAAAAATTAAAATTGGAGCAATAAATGATTAACATATCCAAGTACCTGATTTTTTGGTTGTTCAAACACATACAATTGTTTTGTCATTAGGAGTTGGAGTGGCATGTTCTACCATTCTAAACTCATCACTACCAACGAAGTGGTCCAATGAAAATCAAAGGTAATTATGTTAGATTTAAATGCAGAATTGGAGTTGACAACTACAATTATGCCACCAACTTGACATGTTTCCAAAGTGGGTTATAACTTGCATTCAATGTAGGTTTATTTTCAAGTTGAAGGGTTCCATTCTAAAAAACCTAGGATAGATATTTCTCATTTACAAAATGTCACGATCTCCATATCCATGACACTATTGTTAAACACCATCAAATTTAGATTTATACATGTATGTCACAAAAATAAAATTAAAGAGTGTAGATGTAAAGTTCTAGGCAGAGGTTGGATACTAGGTGTTTACTAACCACTTGCAGGATTACGAGGATATATGGGACAATGATCAAAATGTTTATGCTAGAGTTCTTGAGTAGCTTGCCACAACCACTTGGAGACAATCCATGGCTAGCACCTTGACAAATCAAAATTTTAGAACAAGATTTCATTGACAATGTGATTACTTACTAGGATTCCAAGTGCCCCAAAAAAAAAACAATTCAATCTTAGAAAAGAGATGGCCAAGAAATGAATTAGATGAAAAGGATGATCCATATGTAGCATTAACACTTGCATCCAACAAGGAAATGGACCAACTGGTAGAGGCAAATACAATTACTAGCAAGGTGGAAAAAGAGGACTTCACAACATGCACAAATGTCGGAATGACGGAGTTGGATGACGAAGAAGATAACATGATACCGGAGCCACAAAGCCCCGAAGAAAACATGATAGATGAAGAAGAGGAAAGCCTAGAATCAACAACACCAAGGATAGAAACGGATTCCAATGATGTGAGTAGCACAGCTAGAGAAGTTGGTTTTGCACAGTATGTCCACCACAAATAAAGACAATACTGGTGATGTCAAAAGAATAAGCATAATGCGTATAATAGTTTATAAACCAAAAGGAGAATTATGGATTCAAGAATCAAGACTTGAAACTTCATAGAGTGTGTATGCAATATGGCACATGTAGATTTTGGGTGCACCCATCCAATTTATAGGTTAATTTGAACACCAACCATCTACTTGTCGAATTTTTCATCAAAATATGATTGTTCAACAACCAATTGTTTTATTTATTTATTTGGCTTGGCATTTGCATTATTTCTTTCACGAGGTTTCATATTAGTATGAATTGTAAAATAAAATTAATATGACCAATTTTTTAAATAGAATTTGTTTGAGAAAGATCCAAGTAATTAATTTCAATTCATTTAAATTTGAACCCGAAAATGGAGTTCAAAGTTTATGCAAGAATTGATTAAAACAAAACACGAAACTTTGAAAATAAATTAACATTCTAATAAAAAATTCGTCTTTGAGAATAAAATAATTTTAATTAATTTGTTGTTACCTAAAAAACTTCAAGATAGCTTTCATGAAGATTTATAAAAAATCATAATGAAATTTTTTTGATTGATTTTTTTTTTTGAAATTTGTTTTTTATAAATTAACCCATCAAAAGCCCCAAACATTTCTAGCCCTAACTCCTAGTGTAAAGGGAGACATTAATTAACTTATTTAGACAATCATATACTCTTAGCACCAAGAATAAGGAAAAGTGGGGGGAACAAATAAGGACACATGATGGATGTTACATAACAATGAATTCTTGCAATCTTTTCAACAGTGGCCTTGGTATCAAAGCTCAAAGTTGGCCCCAAGGATTTATATATTTCAATCGTCAATTATCAACACTAAGAGTATGGAAGAAGAACATGATAAGAACATGGACAAAGGACGATCAACACTAGCCAACATCTAGTAGGGAATTCATGCAATGCTTTCAATCACCACTTCTTTTGGATTTGTGAATTAAGTATGCTTTGAAATGTTCATTCTATTGCAAATTAAACTTTAGAAGCCAATATTGTTACATTCATTCAAATCCTAAAATCAAAGTTCTAGCAGTCATGAAACATTCGAACCATATTGCCACCCAAATAGCTAAAAATTAACCATCAAAACCCTTACCTTTTCTTAAAGTGGGACACCTAGTAACCTATTTGTGTAATTCAATGACTTTCAATCCTCTACTCTTAGCACTGAAAGTAACGAAAAGTGGGGGAAACAATAGAGACAAACATTGGAAAAAAATGTAAAATTATACTTATTGATTGTGTGTTTTCAAACATTCAAACAAAATTTTGGAAGTGTAAATAGGGGTGTGAGTCATGGATTATAATACCACAAATTGTTAAGCTTTAATTTCGTAATTTTCCTTAGTATTAATAATTTGAATCCTGATAAACCTCCAAGTAATAATTCTTAAGAGTTGAATTAACTTTTGGATATTTTAACGTAGAAGACTCTTTTATTTAAATTGATGCAAAGGTTAGTTAATTTTAAGACCTAGTAAACCTTTTAAGTGCATGATCCTTTTATTGTAGAGAAGGGAAAAAGGATGTAAAATTTGATTTGGTTTATTGATATATTGGGAATACAAGCCCATAATTAGCAATAACATCTCGCCATGACAATATTAAGGTAATATGTAAAATAATCTTCAGGCATGAATGTACTTGAAAGATTTCTGAGATGTAGTCCTAATACATATTTATTTAGTTTTCGCTTTTATCAGATTTTTAAATAAAATCAAAATCAAATTTAGGCATTAACATTTCCACCTGAGTGGCCTCAGGTGAATTACAACTTAGTAAATAACTTTAAGGGGATAGATCACAATTGCAAAAACTCCAGAATGTAACGAATGGTGCGAGCTAGGTATTTGGCTCCTCCATGGGAAGGGGATTGATTGGGCCTCGCAGCCAACGATAATGGCCATCACCGAGAACCCAAGTTCGACAATGAAGATGAACATCGTCGTCTTCACATTGACATTCTTCAAACCTTTCTGGTGCGAATCCACAATCGGGAACAAATTCTAAATAGATTGCTAAAGCATGTGGGTTAGGAGATAATCGATGATCCCATGCTGAACGATCGACTCAAGTGTGCACCATTCTTCTGGATGGTTCTTCTTCGCGCGACCGTTGAGAAACCTTCACATCAAGCGGTGTTTTTTCAAGCTTTTCCTTTTCTACTAGTGAAATGGAGGATTCGAGGGCGTAGCGACATCATCCGCCATGATTAAATGCTCACCTGCATCAACAAAAAACTAAGAGGGTAGTAGAAACAATGTGGTACTTGCGTTTAGAAGGGGTTTAGGTTATTTTATTTAACAAATTAGGGTAGGCATAAAGTGTGGGAGTGACGACGGAATCTCATGAAAACTTGAACATTCTAGATCTAATGGAGTCATCGAACCCTAATTTTGACGGTTGATCTAGAAGTATGTGGGGGTTTTTGTGATGTAATTTTAAATTCCAATTTACTATGTACTACATAGTTAATTAGTGCATGGAAGAAAAAATAAGTAAGGGATATCAAAAGAGAAAATGGTATGCGCGGATGTTACTTCAACCATTGAATTGATTTAGTCAAGTAAGGACTCAAGGATGTTTACTTGTTACTACCGATAGATTGTCCTAGTAGTTAGTTAGTTGAAATAATTAGGATGAAGAAGTAGGATGTGAGGGTCAACATACAGAAAGGATAAGAATCAAACTCAAGAACCTCATCAAGATATCCAAGATAAGGGGAAGGATGAGTCCTCCAATCCCATTAGTCATGAGGATTGTCATCCTATTTGATTGGAGGATGGAATATTTTTTGTGTCTCATTGGGCCCAAGAATTTTCATCCTAAAATCAATTGGAAGGCAAATCATTCTCAATTCTCATTGGCTCTTAAAGGATGAGGGGTCCATTGATTGGAGGGAAAGATTTCGAAACTTCCATTGGACAAGGGAAACAAGCTCAAGGAAAGGTCATGGAGGCTTACCAAAGGAAAGAGGAGTATTTTGTGTGGAAAAAAGAGAAAGGAGGAGAATGAATGTGTGAAAAAAAGATTAGTTCTTATGTGTGGAAAAGTTTTTCATGGAAAAGATGTGTGCAAGAAATAAGCATGGAAGGAATTCCATGACAAAGCTTCTGGAGTTTTATTTCAAATAGTTGTTCCTCCCAAATCCACCGTTGGATTTGTGTCAAACTTAAAATAGTTCTTGTTTAGGAGGTGTAAAAGGTTCTCTCCAATTTTTAGTATCATCGGGCTTGTTGTAAGGGAGCTACGCTTGTCAAAAGTAGAGGGTGTTTGTAATGGAGTTCATGGAAGGATTTCCGTGACAAAACCTTTGGATTTTTATTTCAAATAATTGTTCCTCCCAAATCCACCATTGGATTTGTGTCAAACTTAAAATAGTTTTTGTTTAAGAGGTGTAGAAGGTTCTTTCCAATTTTCAGCATCATCAGGGTTGTTGTAAGGGAGCTACGCTTGCCGGAAGTGGAGGGGGTTAAAAAATAAATTTCCTTCAATCTAAGCAAAGTGATTTTTAGTCCCAGGGCTTAACTCTTGATCAAAAGAATAAAAACTTATAAGATTTTGTACCATGGCTCCTTTTTAAATTAGCTTTTCAAAAATTCAATGCATGTTAGATTAGGAGGTTATGTGTAGATGTTATGACAAATGGAACAAAAAGGGTTCAACCATCAAACGTGACATTGAATGAACATCAACATAATGCCCCTTCACATTCCATCATGGTGAGTTACGATTCTCCCACAATGTCCAAGTGGACACAACGCATTCAATTCTTAGTGAACTTCATTGCATTACATAGAACCACCTTACTTGTTAGACTATAACTACATAGTAGTTCCACTTTCAAGCGGGTTTGTGAGTGCATATCTTCATGTTAAGGGTGTGCAAAAATGCTTCACAAGGGGATTTTTTCAATTACTTAGAACAATGCAATTATCCCATAAACATTCATTGGAAATTATAATAGTTATTGTAACATCTATTTGGGAAGGCCACATGCGTGAATGGAAGATCTTTCTAGTGGAAAACATATGTAGGAAAGCAGAGAATTCACATGAAAATGGTGATGATGAGAAAAGGGGAAAAAAAACAAAAATGCCATGTAATTAAGTATAACACAAGAATCAAACTGAAAAAAAAACATCTTTATTAGAGTTCACCCAACTTGAGGACCGCACAAAGGTTCATGCCAAAGCAATCCACCCTCGAACTCAACATATAGACAACCTATTTCATTCTCGAGCCTCATCATCTATGAATGCTATGATTGCAAGATCATTCAAAATAGGATTCCTAACCCTAGGTGGTGAAACATAAGCAACAAAGGCTTAGGCTTGAGCCTAAACATATGAAAGTAATATAAAGTCCCTTGGGGGACTAAAGTTGAAATCCAAAAAGGGTAGTGTTTTGGAGACACCTATGCATTCCAAAACAAGGAGAGGATAAAGACATTAACAAACTAATATGGAAAAAGCAAGAAATAACAACTAAAAATAGCAGAGGCATACTTACTCATAATCCAAGATTCTCTTGGGTTGCCTTTCCACTGTTGAATCTTCATCGTCAATGTTAACAACTGGGCATGTCACCTCAAGGATACGAACAACAACTAGGGGATCAAAAACCTTGGTGAAGATGTCCATGTCCGGCTCCATAACCAAAACATGATGTTAAAGGGCATGCGCCTTGATGTTATTGCCTACAAAAGGAATGAAAATGAAAACCATGATTAGAAGGAAGACTAAAAGTAAACAAACAAAGCAAGAGTTGGGGAGAGGGGAGGAAAAAAATTTGTGGAACAAGATTAAAAGCAACTAAACGAAACAATAAAAGGGGAGCAAACTTGTGGAGGCAGACAAGTCATCAACAAAAGACCCTACTTTGGAACATACCTCAATGAGGGCCTGGAGGGTGAGAGCATGGAACTCTCTAGCTATTCAAAATGGCTTTCTAGTCTTTGACACAGACATTAAAGACATGTATGTCCAATTGTAAGGACATCCTTTTCAAGAACATTAATACCTTTACGTAGGAAGTCTTCAAAAGGAGGAGAGAAACAAAATGAGTTCATTAAAGAGGAGCTAGGATCAAGAGGCTTGACCAAAAAAGTCACCTGACTCAAAAAGGTCTACAACATTCTAGAGATAATATTTGAGAAAAGGAAGTTGAGAAATGGATGTGTAGAAGGAAGAGAAAATATGGGAGCCCATACCGTCAAGGAGGGGTCCTTTGAGGTTGCAAGTGGGAGGGAATTGACGAATGCCCACTTCATACAAATCCGAAAATTGTAGTTCTCCAAATAAGACTTGATCTCCTTGAGAACTCGGGGATCATCCACGTGGAAAAAAAACACAACCCCATCAATAATCAAGAATTTTCTTGCAAATTAAAAAATGGATACTATTAAATTTTCCCCTCGTTTATTCCAAAGGGGGATTTTTGGGGAGCTAGGGGAGACCAAAGGAATAGGAACGTTCCTCGGAATGTCAACAAAAACAAAGTTCACCTTGTCCTCAACCTACACACCAATGGGAAGAGTAAGAATCAATAAGCAATTGAAATGAAAACTATCAAAGAAAACTAGAAGACATTGAAATGGCATGAACTCATGAATGAATGTAGAGATTTTCTCAAATGCTTGTGACCACTTAAAATCAACCTTCTCCCTTGCAATATTTGGCCAAGACAATGGTAATGTATTATAATGCCATCTAGGGGGTTTACAAGATGGCAATACAAGGGGAGTTGGTCGGGCAGGGTGAAGCAAGGTGTGCGCACGTTCTCAAAATTTGAGCTCAACATTCCAAGTGGAGAAAAAAAGGGAGCATCGGGGTGAGGTGGTTTGGAGTTAGTAATATGCTCTAAAGCATTTAGATTGATAGTTGAAGTTGGAGTTGCATCCAAGTGAACCTCCATGTTGGATTCCACTTGCTATTTAGGTTTAATGTCCTTAGTATGCTTTCTCTTTCTCAAAACATACCCCTTTTTCTTCCCTTATTGCATTTAAGTGCTTACAGACAATTGCAGCACTTCTTGGCATTTTGACTCGTTTTTCTCACGTAATGAGAACTTTGAGGCCGGAGTGTTTTCCTTGGGGTAGTCAAGATACCATCCATAGTCGATGAGGTGCAAGGAGCTCCAATCCTTGAAAAACTCCTTATGATACATGGTGTTGTTTACTTTTGGATCACACCACATCCCAAAGAAAGGGGGGAGTTGGTCAATGGCTCCCATTGAAAGAAGGACATGGTAGAAATACCTGCAAAAATAATAAGATTTTAGTTCTAAAATATTTTTTCATGCTCTATTATTGGCATTTAGAATAGGGGAATAGTGACTATAGTAAAAGGAAGAAGCAAGTGGCAAACCTGTAAAACACTCATTTGAGGGCCTCTGTCCTTCCTGTCTATTACTCCCAAGATTTGCCTCTACGCACTCTATCCCTTGGCTTGAACTCATGAAAGAAGCAAATCTCCTAGAGAGCTTGTCACCAATCCTGAGTGTAAGAGGCAAGTAAGACAACTTTTGGAAGATCCAACACGATCAAGTTGAGATTTGTGACCATAGTGGCATAAAACTTCAAAGCCTTGGACTCCAATTGCATTAAACGATTAAAGGATCAGTGGCCAATGAGAAAGATGCAAGAAAGCAAAGTAGAGAGAGGAAGAAATCATGCTTGGTGCTAGAAAGTGGCCTTGTGGAGTCACTTGTCAAACTATTGGTCCAAGAATTCTTACTTTGGGAATTTCTTGGTCTCCTTGAGCACATTAGAGTCATTCTAGGTCTTGAGCCAAAAGAGTTTTTGTTGTGGAATCACACAGGAGTATGCCAACATGTGAAGCTTCTTGATGAGCTATAGATAATGGACTTGAATCTCCTTGAAGAAGTCTAGACCTCTCTGCAAGGTTAGGAACTTCCTTATAGTAGAGTTTAACTACCATATTAGCAGTTGCAAATATCTCTCGTTATGAGCAAAAAAAAAAGAACAAAAAAATTAGACAAATTCCAAAAGAAAAAAAAGATGATATGAGGGGACTCTTAGCTAAATGACGGGGAAGAGAAGATTATTAACCTTATACATGTAGTCGAAAAGACCTCCGATGTTAGGGAGTGCCAGGTCTTATGAGATTTACTTTAGCACTTCTTGAAAACATTTGCCAAGAGAATAGTTTGGAATTGCTCCAAGGGAATGTTACCAATGGATTAGATGTGGAAAAATTCATGCACAAGGCTTGGCCGCACATGGTCAAACTCCATAGCCCTGGGAACAAGGAAGAAATCTAATAAATGGAATTAAGAACATTAGAGCTTTGGAAAGATAATACAATGAAAATTCAAAACACAATTGAAAAGTTGGAAAATGACTTGTTCAAGTTTATCATGGTAGTGAGGAGCTCCACAAGGCAATGTGAGGTGTTGAGCACAATGAAATCCACTAAATATGCCATTCAGAATCTTCATCATGCACATGTTGGATGTAAGGTAGCCATGCTTGCAATCTACGGTTGCTATCCCACACAAAAAACATACGGCTTGATAGAAACTTGAGATCTAGATCTCCAAGAAAAAATTGTTAAAAATTTTCATTTTCAAAGTGCTAGTGGGCATTCCAAAAGTCAATGTAGGAATCAACAAATTATTTAATTCCTTGCTAATTCAAGGGAGATCCATAGAATACCTTTTCTCCCTCACAATATCATGTCTAAAATGCTTGTTCCATTTTCAAGACATCAATCTTGAAGGTAGGACACACGACATCCATGGAGATCATTCGACAAAAGGGGATATTCATTCGTGCTTAATTTCCTTTTCAACAACATCTTATGCTTGTCAAGGATCGCAGTCAAATTGATTTTTTACTCTTGAACATTTTAGATAGTCCTATCAAAGGAAAGGTTATCCATGGGCTAGGTTGCCACTAAAACCTATAATTGTTGAATGAAAGGATAAATCAATAATTGACAAGCAAATTGATATTTGCAAAATAAATTAGGGATGGTTCAACAATGACCTCCATGGTTTCACTTGTTGGGGGCATTATGAATGCCTCCCTCATTTGCTCTTGTAAAACATAAAGAAAGTTGAAAAATCAACTACAAAACCATTTGTAGAAAACATTTGCGAAAAAAAAAGAAAAAGAAAAACAAAAAGAAAGCTTGGCAATGAACTTAAAGAAAGACCTAAGCTCTAACTACTATTAATGCTTAGAGTAGCTAGGAGATGTCTGCAAAAAAATGAAAAAAAAAACCCAAGTTCAAGCATGGGTCCTTATTTCAGACCCATGTTTGAACTCAAGTTCTATAATCCCAACCAAGTTATTTTCAAAGTTGAGAGTAGCTTGGATTTTCCTACAAATAAAAAAAACCAAGAACCTAAGCTCACCCTTAAGTCTTAAAAAAAGGACCTAAGCTGAGCTTGGGTTCTTCAAGTCTAGTCAAGCTATTTTCATTGCTGATAACAGCTTGACGCTTCTATTAACAAATAAGAGATCTACTCAAGTGCAAACATAAACCTTTATTGAAAGGAAACTACAACATAATGCTCACAACACAAAACACAACATCAAGAATTTTCCAAGGTTCTTGTCACATGAAATACATAACTTGTGCAATGAAGAAAAGAGAACCAAACCATCAACACCAAGGTATTTAACTAAAAGACCAAACCACAAATAACCAAACTAAAATAAGTAACGAAAGTAATTCAACCTTGTGAAAGTAACCTAATTATTTTCCTACTCCACTAACTAATGAAACCTAACTAGTTGAGCTTGAATTCTCAACACTCCCCCTCAAGCTCAAATCCACTTTTAGTACACCAAGCATTTTTCTAAACTTCCTTAGCTTGTCTATACATAAAGCCTTTGTGAAAATGTTAACAACTTGATTTTCGGTACTGACATGAATAAGGTCAATTTCTTTTGTTAGAATTTTTTCTCTAATAAAGTGGTAGTGCACCTCAATGTGTTTTGTCCTAGCATGCTAGACCAGGTTGTTAACAAGTAGTATGCTACTAATGTTATCACAATAGATGACAATAGGAGCATCCACTGACTGTCTCAAATCTGAGAGTAGTTTTTGTAACCAAACTACTTCACATGTAGCAATTGTTGCACCTCTGTATTTTGCTTCCGTGTTTGATAATGCAACTGTTGGTTGTTTTTTACTGCTCCAACTAACAACACCACTTCCAAAAGAAAACATGAAACCACTGGTTGATCTTTTATCTGAAACATTGCCAGCGCAATCAACATCTGTGTATCCATGTATTTGTAACTGGTTCTTGGCTTCATAAAAAATTCCACACTGCAAGGTATGTTTTATGTACCTTAGTATGCGCCTCACTACATCCAAATGTGGCTTTTGTGGTGTTTGCATGAATTGACTTACCACTCCAACTACATACCTCAATGCCGAGGAAATAACGCAATTCTCCCAAATCCTTCATCTTAAACTTTTGCTTCAAGAGCTTTTTCAAATCAGAGATGTTAACATCACTATTTCCTATGATAATCAAGTCATCAACATAGATGACTATGATTACAATCCCATGATCTGTCTTTTTCACATATAGTGAAAAATCTGCATTGGATGTTTGAAATCCATTTGTGACAAGATACTCACCTATCTTATCTGACCAAGCTCTAGGTGCTTGCTTCAAGCCATACAAAGCTTTCTTTAACCTACAAACCAAATTAGGATGTGTTTGGTCCACATAACCTAATGGTTGTTCCATGTACACTTCTTCTCGTAAATCTCCATGAAGAAAAACATTTTTTACATCCATTTGATGTAAAGACCATCCTTTTGATGCTGCCATAACAATGATTGCTCTTACAGTTGTCATTTTGGCAACTGGATTATAGGTCTCCTCATAGTCTATGCCATAAGTTTGGGCATAACCTTTGATAACCAATCTTGCTTTATATCTGTTCACAGATCTATCTGCATTATGTTTAACTTTGTACACCCATTTGCACCCAATTACTTTCTTGTCTTCTGGTAAAGGTACCAATTCCCAAGTAGCATTAGCATCCAAAGTTGCCATCTCTTCATCCATGGCATTGTCCCACTTAGGGTTTCCAACCACTTGTTCAAAACAAGTGGGTTCAACCTCTTGTATAACTCTCACCATGTATGCGTAATAATGAGCTATAAAGCCATCATATGTGAATATTTATACAGGGTACTTGATTCGTGTGGATCTTCGTACTCCACTATTGTTGTCAGGTATTTTCAAAGCTTTCTTAGCCATCCGAGCTCTAGGAGTAGTAATTGAAGTGATTATTGATTATTCACCATCTACATGAGAATTTATAGATGATGTTTGAAAACTACCATGTATAATGTTTGAAGATCTTAATCTTCCTTTCCATGGAGTGTTACTGGACCCACTAATTGAAGACTCTTGTGGTCCACTAATTAATTGTGATTCTTGTTCCAAATTTGATGAAACACCACCATTTCTAGCCTTTCCATCTTCTGTTATCTTCAATGGTGAGTACCAGTTAACCATCTTATCAAACACAACATCTCTACTCACTTGCAACTTTCGAGTGGAACGATTGAAACATCTATATCCTTTTTGTTTTAAGGAATATCCAATGAAAATACACTTTTCAGCTTTTGGGTCTAGTTTTGATCTCTTCTCATCATGAAACATGCACGTATGCAATGCAACCAAACATTATGAGGTGTGAAACATCGGGTTTTTTGCCTGTGAATTTTTCTTCATGTGTCATGCCATGAACTACCGTTGTGGGTGTTCGATTCATGATGTAGACTATAGTTGTTACCGCTTTAGCCCAAAAGTAATTTGGCAAATTCATCTCATTCAACATGGCACCTGTTATTTCTGTAATGTGCATGTTTTTCCTTTTAGCAATTCCATTCTGTTGTGGGGAACAACTACACGAGTATTTCCTTTGAATCCCATGCTCCTTCAAGTACTCACTGAATTCATTTGAAAAATACTCTCCCCCTCCATCGGACCTTAGGCATTTGATGCTCACACCCTTCTCCTTCTCCACCATTGCTTTG
>Ga0209611_10004065_pt1 | contig 25100 bp, 21 predicted proteins | sample S1TSphgellanicum_3_FD_187693 | JGI IMG/M metagenome (GOLD analysis project Ga0209611, IMG submission 187693) | Host-associated microbial communities from peat moss isolated from Minnesota, USA - S1T2_Fc - Sphagnum magellanicum MG (SPAdes) (version 2) | ecosystem: Host-associated > Plants > Peat...
TCAACACACCATTGACATCCTTTATTTCATTGTCTTTTCATGTTCATTAAGAATTGGAACAACAACAACAATTCAACAAAAAAAAAGGGAAAAGAAGAAGAAGGGGTTGGGAGGTGGGAGGAATTTAAAGCTCCATCACCATCGTTAGCACATTTGGAATTTGCTTGAACCTAGGCTAAATTTACCAAGTTCAATGGGTCTAGGAGCTTTGTGTGGTTTGGTGGAAGCTTATGACAAAGGGCCAAGGAGGTTCCAATACAAACCTCCTTTTTTATTTTTCATTTTTTCACTTTTTTGAACCTAATGAATAAGTTTGACACCAATCCAAACTTACCACATGTTATTTTGTAATTTGTTTTTGAATTTTAAGGTTTTTTTTCATTTTTTTCATCCAAATTTTGGATGATTTTCAGCTTTCACCCATCTTGTTGTCATCCAACATATTAATGAACACTAGGCTAGTGAATGTTTGGATATGCTAGTAGGTGGACAACCTTATGACCATTGATTGGACAATTTTTTGACATTTTGACCATGTAATCAAATAATAAATAATTTAAAATTTTCATCCACATGGGTATTTTTTATCCATTACTTGGATGTGTGAAAGTTCATCCATCCACAAATTTTGGAAGGTCATGTTTTTTTCATATGATGTTGAATTGAGGTGATTTTTGTGTTGTTGAATTATATTTAATGAGAATTACATGCATGCTAATGTGTAGACATTTTAGAAACAAAAGTTGGAGAAATCCAAAGGCTAATTTTTCATCATGGAATTAAATTCCATTTTTATTTGGAAATTCATATCTCACTTGCATGAAGGTGGATGTAGCTAGTTTCTGCTAGTGAGTTCTTGGGGATGATCACTCTAAGTGTGGGAGATTTCAAAGCATTCTAGAGGCTTGTTCATGGGCTTGGAAGAGTGATGTGTGAGGGCAATTTTGTTGAGGTTTTCACTTTCAACTTTTATGTGAATAACCACCCATCCCCATCACCTACATGGTGGATTGTCACACCATTAGCGAACAAGGTGTATTTTTATTTGAATTTATGTTATGAAACTTATGCAAGGATCACAAAAGTGAATATTTGTGTTGCACGATTTGTGCATCTTCACTTGTGTTTTTGGGTTATGTTTGCTTCATGTCAATATGTTGGTTAGGTTGTTATTTGACTTCAAGGGATAAGGGGGTTGCCAAAATGTATGCCATTCAACTATGACCTAAGGGTGAGCACATGCCCTCAAGTTGACTTTTTAATGATCTATGTTTATTATTGAATGGGAAACCCTAGGTGAAAGGCCATGTGCTTTCCCACAGATGCCTTTATCACTATAATGAGCCTAGGGGCCATGAATGGTGTGGTTAATGGTTGAACATGGGACATAGCTATCACCCAATCTTGACCATTGAAATGTCATGTTTGACACCTAGGATGTTTAGACATATTAAGGTTTTTATTTAGGGTTGGGTTGTATTGGGATGTGTAGTTGCAAATATCCCTGGATTTGATCACCATGATGTCCCATTGTTCAACTCTGCGGTGAAATTGGATTGATGACCAATATGCCACTTTTGTTGTGTTCACAATGTGCCCAAATGTTGTTGGACCTTTGAAACATTTTTGTGGTGAAGGTGCCCTAACCATATATGTGTTCATAACATAAACCCAAGGATCCAAAGACATGGAATCATGTTATTATCACTAATGGTTTTACCAATTCACCATTGTTGGGAAAAGTTATTGTTGATAATATTGGATTGACTTATGCCAATTTTAACCCATGCCCATACTAGTTTTTGACATAAATAGGTGACTCAAAAATGGCCCAAGATTATCCAAGTGGGAAGTTGTGATCCAAATTAATCCTACCAAATCAATGGACTACAATACAACATGGGCTCAAGCAATGGTCACCCATGTTACATCCTATAACATTGGTTGGAGGTGTAGTTTTGTATCCCTTAGAGGTTACCATTGATTTTTGGGAAGAAACTGCATATTGCCACCTAAGATAGAAAACATGAGTTATCACAAGGTTTCATTGGTAATGAAGTTCATTAGGGGGCAAGTTGGAAAATCCAACAAATCCATTATGTTGGTTGGATTTTTAAGCCTTTCACATGAATGTGAGTTGTTGGAAAATAACACCTATGATCAAGATTTACCTTTAAATGGTGAATTAGTGATGTTAGGACCACATATATATATGGGATTCCATCCATTCTAGTTTTTACATTGGATCTTAGACCACCATGGGGCACATTGATTGAACTCCGAGCATTAAGTAATCATTACATTCATTAAGCTTAGCACACTACCATCATCAAACCCACAATTATTTGTGGATGTTGTCAATGGGCCACTAGGATTGAACCTATTAATCACTAGGGTTATTTAATGCGATATTCCCAATGATGGGATATGTTTATTAAATTTATTTGGAAACATTAGCTATGGTTTAACCATAGTGTTGTAACTTATAGTTAGGGATTCAAGTAAAGCAATGCCACTATGTGGAAAAGGATCCACATGCTAGGTAGGCCTTTATGTGTCATGTTATGATGTTGTAGCAACAACATCACATTGTTGAAAGTGCAAGATTTGGATAGGATTGGGCTAGTAGATCTAGTCATTTTAGGATGGTCGTGTTAGGGTTTTTCACAAGATTAACAAAAATCAAGGACTTTCATACCTTGGATCATGACCTTTCTAGGAATTGATTTATGTGTTGCAACATTTGCAAACCATGCAAATGCAACCATGTGCATACATGTTTGGAAAATGTCCCACCATTGGGAGATTTTCAACCAATTGTTTTGGCCAAATGGCGTTAGATCAAGGCTTGCATTGACAAGTTATTGCAAGTGCATGTTGTAGCAACTGGTTCACGAACACATTGATTCCACCAGTTGTGGATTAAAACCTAATACCACCAAAGGTGATCTAACAAACATATTATTTCATATAGGTCACATAGGTCACCCACATGTTTGGTGGATGACATATTGGATTTAGGATGCCATTCATGTTCGGTTTGTCATGATGACCACCTTTGGTTATGGTCAATAAGGTTGACCTTCCACGAATAGTTTTATTGACCTTCCTAAGTTTTCCACATTCTCATGTATTTGGGGATGGAAGCCCCAAGATGATTTGGGGTTGGCTCCAATTCATCTAGTATGGAAGAACCCAATGCAAATGAACAAAAATGAGTCATGGGCTTTTGCATTAACACCATAACTATGTTTAAGGCAAATTTTTGGGGCAAGTTATGGACCTTAATTGTTTCACATGGTCTGTTAATAATTTGGCCTTGGCTAAACAAAACACATTTGGACTAGTCTTTCCCATCCACCCACCCTCCATTTTCACTTGTTACACTAATAGTCAAAACAACCATGTCAATGCAATTGGGGGGGGGGTGGGGTGTGGGGTGTGATGTTGTAATAGCACAAGTTGCACATCCTTGGCATACATGGAATCAAGATTGCTAAGAAGGATTTGTGGGTGTTGGGAAGGGGGTTGGTGATGCAAGGTTGCCAAGATAATGTGGTATTCCTTAATATTTTACATAACAACCATAAAGTCAAAGTATTCACCTACCAAGGTAAGGAATTCCACAAGGATCTCCAAGAGTTGTGTGAAAAGGCACTGATTGATCATTGCACTATTTCACAAGACCATCATGAAGTAGACATGTTAGTTGAATGGATAATGCAAACAGTGAAATAGGGTTTGTGAAAATATGGACTCCAAAAAGGCCATATGTGAGATTGGGATTCAAGTAAGTACCATGCTAGCTATGGGGTATAAGTTTAATCGGCAAGCTTTTTAAAAATATTTTCTTATTATTTGGTCATGAAAGTGGTTATCAACCTCAAATCCATAGATTCAAATTAGGGAATTATGTGTACTTGTAATAGACATCACCAACTACTTTGGATGTGACTATAAAATGTGTTATTTTTCATGTGTAAAAGGTTTTACCTTTAGGAATATTATTGTTGGAGTATGGTCAGACATGGAAAGACCACATGTGTAATTGTGTGCCATGTCATTTTCCCAATGTAAATTGTCGAATTGACCCATCATTAATAGTGGTTTTTGTTGATTTACAATGTATGTCATGTGGGCAATTTTTAGGAGTTTCCACTATGTTGATTTATGATTAGCGTTCCCAAGGTCGGCATATGGGATCTCTTACACCACCCTTTGGAAGAAGTGCCAATCAACAAAATGTATTGCCCCCAATGCAACAAGTAGACCTAGGTTCCCAAGGTTGGATAGTAAAATTAATATTAAGTTTTCTTTCATGGTGATTTACATTTGGCTAAAAATTTGAAGGATTGTAGCTAGGTGATTAATAATGGGGCTCATATTTGCACTTGGCCTATTATTCTTTTCACTTCAAAACCAAAATATTATCCATGGTGGATTTCCATTAGGTCGTTCAACATTGTTATTTGGCTTAGGGGACTTTAGTGCTAAATAAAGGGGCATTTTGAACATGCTATACTATTCAAAGTATTTTCATGTTATGTTTTGTATGTTTGGTGGCAACGATAGTTGTAAATGCTAACATAGGAGCAAACAACAACACCCTTATTGTAATATATTTTTTGTGTGTTTATCTATTTCTTTACTTACTATAATAATTTGAATTTTACTTTGTATTTATTTTATTTTTTTCAAATTTGTTCCATATTTGATTTCTTTCATGCATTAAAATGGATGTAGTGGTCTTTGAAATAGTATGAAATAGGTATACATATGTAGTTTTAAACATGTATCATTTACTTGACTCAAATGTAAACTTTTTATTTGCAAACCTTGGTAGAGCCGTAATCTTGTTGGTAGCCTTACTTAGCCTCCAGGGAAAGTAGCCTTTGTGTTTTTTTTTTAAAATTGATATTTTTTTACATGGAGTAAACTCCAATGTGTCACCCCCAAGGAAAAGTGGTAGAGGCAGTCCTCCTTCCATTAAAGGTAATTCAATTTACAATCACCTGTTTGCGCAACACATGACACTAACTATCATGGAAATAGTTCCAAGGAAAAGTAGAATGTGCCATCATTTTTAGATCATGATGGATCAATTATGGGATTTTTTGAACTCCTAAACATTTTTTTATTACTTCACATCTACATACAAGTTCCTACCTTTTGGTGTGATCACAAATTTTCTATGATTTTGATGTATCTTAACATTCATTTTCACATAAAAAGAAATTATGTGTACATCAAATGAATGTGATGCAATTTTCCAATCACCATCTACATGTTTGTGTAAAATATGAGGGTATTATAATTAATCCCACAAAAACATAAAAACCCTAATGTACTAAATGAAGGTATTTATTATTACATATGCCCTTGTCATGTTAGATTATAATTTGTAAAAACATGAAGGTATTGCAAATGTCCTTGCCATGTCATATTAAAGTTTATATATTAAAATGAGGATATTTCTTTCCTAGGAACACTATTTTATTTTTAATTATAATTTGCAGAGAATTGAGGGTATTACATTACTTTAGCCATTTTTCTCTTTTCAATTATAATTTACCCAAACAATGAAGATATTATATTTTACAAACTATTTTGAATTAATGAAAACTTGTATGATGAATAATAATTTTTGGATTCCTTAGATGCATCTGTTGTCATATTAACATTAGGTTTGTTTTGACAGTAAAAGGTTTAATTCATTGTTAATCTATGGTAGGTAGGGAGGCAAGCCCATGTAAGTAGGGCCATGTTGATGGGTAGTAAGTAGGTAGGTGAAGGAAAAATATTTATTTGTTTTTTGTGCAATACCTTCATCAATTGATGCCACCACCATGTAGTTGGTGGGTAGGTAGGTCTGTAAGTAGGTAGATGGTTATTTAAGGTAAGTAAGTAGTAAGTAGGTTAACATGTAAGGGTGGGGGGGGGGGGGGATAGTAGGTCGTTTTAGGTAGGTAGGTAGGCAACTTGGTGCTATAGCAAGTCTAGGTGAGTGGGTAGGTCAACATATGTGTTAGGGTGGTGAGTTATGAGTTCCTATAGGGCAAGATGGGGGTAGTAGGTATGTGGGGTTCAAGTTGAAAGCAAACATTTTTTAAAAATAAAAACCAAAAGGGTTTTAATCAAAATATGTCACAATGTTAAATCATAGTGGTTAATGCAAGGACACGACCACAATGGGAACAATTTAGTCATTGTTCATCCAAATTGGTCCATTTTATGGTGCTAGTTCACTATGGCCAAGAAAATCCTATATACCCTTTCAACCTTAAAACACAACCTTTATCTCCAAATTTTGCTTGTTTGCACCTATCACAAGCAATGTGACAAGCAAAAAGCCATAAACATTTTTGCCCCTCAAAAGAAATGTAACAATAGAAAGTGTCCATCACATGGAAATGCAAAAAAAAAAATAGCCCTTGACTTTTTGAATAAAAATGAAATAGTACCAATGTTCCTTAATGAAAGCTAAAGTGCACTAGCACTAGTGTTGATACTTTCAACTTTTTGAATGAGGCCTCTTAAAGGATATGTCAACTTGGGAAATGTTAAATTTGAACTTAGAGACCCCGATTTACTTGATTGCATATATGTAATAGGTATTTAGATGTTACCCAAGAAAAATGTAGATTTTTAGTTTTTTTCATGGTATCATTGTAGGTGTGATTCAACCAAAGGAGAAAAAGAAATGTTTTTATTATTGTTGCAATTGGTGATAGGGGATTTTCAAAAAAAAAATGTTATCAAGAACGATTTGCAAATTTTGTTGAAGTTCGAAACTTTAAATTTTGATGTGATTACTGTACTCCTTACTCTTTTATCAGATTTGGCAACAAACTATTGAATAATTAATTAAATTTTAAATGTTAACTTTGGCACTTGGTTTTTTAATTTTGAAATCTTTGATAAGGAGTGATTATAAAAATAATAAACACATTCTTGTTATGTTTATGGGACAATTTAGTGTGTCTAGACTTAAGTTCTTGAACTTTTATGAGCAACAATTCAAACTTGAAAATTGAAAACTCGTAGATTCTTAATTTTCTAATAATTATACAATTTTGCCACAAAAAATTTTTTTTTCCAAAAATTTGACAAAACAAGAAATAATTTAATATATGTTGAAATCACTCATTTATTATATGATATGTGGCATAAAGTTGGAGAATATGGATTTGAAGCATTATTTTCCTTTTTTTGTGAAATTTCACATTATTATGAAAATTTTAAATTTTTAATGAAAAATTTAGCAATTATATTTTGAGAAAAATCACCATTTTTTTTTAAATGGCCAAATTTTTATACATGGCTAAAGTAGGTAGCCAAAACTATATAAAGATGTTAAATTTCTTTTTCCTTTCATATTTTATTGATAGTTAAATTTAACTAAATGAACTTACAAATGATGACCACCTCAAATACATCACAAAATTAGGAAGAAAAAAACTAACTGAAAGCTAATGTTTGAAATGTGATGCAAATTGGAAAATCAAAGAACTTTATTTTTAAATTAATTCCAAGAATTTTTATTTTTTTCATTTTTTTCATTCTTGTTAATTTGATGTGTTTTGATGCTTGCATTTTTGTGTTAAAAATCAAAATTTTGTCAAGCGGTCACATGAAATGCATTTATTGAAACTACCCCATCACATTGAAATGCAAAATAAAAACTAAGGTCGATTTTACACTAGGAGTTAAGGTTGAAATAACTTGGGGCCAACTTTAAGGATTTTTGGCTTATTATTTGGCCTCAAGTTATTAATAAATGGTAGAACATTAATGTCAAGATATTAATAAACTCTAGAACATTGGCCCCAAGGTTGCAAATCAACATTTTTTTTTTAGTGGCAAAATATCACCAAATATGCATCTTCACCACAAGTTCTTTGGTGAATTATTGAGTTGGAGAATCATAGCTTGCAATGAACATTGGAACTTGTTTGGCAATGAACAATGATCACTTCGTGTTTATGCATTGCAACCCCCCAAAATCTAGATATGATTTTCTAACCCTTGCAACTTGCAAATTAAGGGTTGAAGATTACATTTTTTTTGTCCAGTGACTCAATGTTAATCATTCAATTGCCATTCTTGTTGTGAGTCTAGATTTGTAATATTTAAGTCCTTCCAGAATCTAAAGAACTTCGTGCATTGTGAGTTGTAATTGTAGAATCATAGATTGGATTGTTCAAACTTGAACTTCATGAAGTTCAAATAGTGATGATGCACAACTTCAACCTTGGAATCTAGATGCCAAGGTTGACTTGTTGAGGGGATGGGGTCTTGACTTCTAAGTTCCAACTTTTGATTGTGAGCAACAAATGTCGACCTTCTACAAATCATATGAAGTACCAAAGTTTTATTTTTTGACTTTTTACATTTTCTTGTCTTTCAATAGTTGAAAATCATTGAAAGATAAATTATCATATTTGATATCTGAAGCTCGAACCAAGTTTAGGGTTTAAAGTTTCTTGTAACTACATGTGTTATTCTTACATAATTGTCTATCCGCCCTTTTGAGATTTTCATTTCCATTCAAATTTTGAACAACCTAGTGTTTAAGGTTGAAATTTTCAAAGTGAGAGGAAAGGAGTAGGGTTTAGTGTTCTTTTTGGGTTTTATTTTCTCTCTTCCTCCATTAGAGCATGGCACTTTTACAACTTCCACAAAACTTTAAATTTTGTCACTTCTTTTTGTAAGATGAGTTTATTAATACAATTGCAAGAACTAGCAACCAAACCTCAGACATTGTCCCAACTTCTATTAAGTTTCCTTTTGAGGCAGATCTTTGGATTTCTATTGAAGAAAACAAAAACAAATAAGGATTATGACAAAAACATGATGCTTTAGGATATTTGGAGTGCAAAGTTCCCATGGGTTGAATTTGTGGTGGATGTAGATGGGAAAGTGCATCAAATTAGATGCAAAGTTTGTAGTATAATTGAGGGGAAAGAAAAATTACTAGTCGCTAAATTGGACAATCTTTGGAAACATGACAGTAGGAAGAAAAATTCAATTAATATCTAAGGGGTTTGTTAAGTTAGTGAATATTACATGAACAAAGATTCAGTTCATGCTAAGAATGAATAGTTGTATGTGGTAGTGAAGAAAGATAATGTTGCTAATAAGGTTTCCCGTGTTACTATTAGTGAAAGGAAGAAAAAGCTAGTCCAATTTTCTATTTGTTTTCACTTATTGTTTGAAGGTAGACCCATGATTGATTATGAGAACATGAGCAAGTTGTTGCAGCTCCTTGACATATAAAATTGTCCTAGTATGCATTGGTTTAGCAACATTGGTTGGGATATGGCAACCTATATGCATGAAGTTGTTGTCAACAAAACACGAAATTTGGTGCATAGTGCTCAATTATTTCCCTTTTTTGTGATGAGGTCACAACTGGTGACCAACAATCATGGGTTTCCATACATGCATATGTGGTTGAAGGTTGGTAAATAATTCCTTTGTTACTATTGCCACAAGTGGTTGATGGGGCCACTTCAGATGACATAAAACACATTTTGGTGGATGTTATGGTTTTATATGGTGATCTGACACAAGAAAGTGTTGCATCCAAGTTGATCACATTTGGAACTAATGGGTTGAGTGTTTTTCAAGGTGTTATAACAAGTGTGACAATCCAACTTAAAGACCAAACTACACCTTTCATGACTGGTGTGCATTACATGAGTCATCGCACAAATTTGGTGTTGTAAACACTTTATAAAATGGGCATTGTGGGGAAAATTGAGGATGTTCTATAAAGTTTGTATTCTTATTTCTTTCACAATCCAAAGAGGATTCAAGAGTTTGTCGAATTAGTCGACATTATGGAAATAAAGGGCAATGGATTTTCATAAACATCAAGACAAATTGGATTTCAATGCTACTTTTAACTAAGGCATCACAAATTTACAAGCTTCATGGGTTCGTTCCAAATCCATGTGAAATTTGTTATTTCGTAGGTTCGTATTGGTTAAACACAAATGTCGTTCATTATTTAAACATGAAAGTTGAGTGTACAATTTCGTTTGTAAACAACACAAATAAACAAACAACATCTGTGTTTAAAGGATACAAATAAACATATGACATTCATGTTTAAACAATGCACGTGATATTGATGTTCAAATAACACAAGTAGATGAATGACATCTATGTTTATTCCATACAAACCTATGAAAAACAAATTTCACATGACTATTATTACCAAATTGTGACCCATTAAGTTTATGATTTGGAAGGTTTTCTTAGAATACCATGCCTTGGTTTCAAAGATGCATTAGGATGTTGACACTATCAAACAATCTACCCATAATTTGGAACTTCTTTACAACTTGGAAGTAATGTGGGGCCTCTTTTGCATCATGCCCATGCTTGAAGGCATAATGAATTGATCAAAATTTCTTAGTATCAAGAATGTTGCAACCCTAGCTTTGGGCTCATGACCAAGGCAAAGGGGTTACAAGGTTGCGGGGTAAGAGGAAGCCCGAGAGTCAAGGCAAAAGGAAGCCCGGGAGTCACATCACACACTCCCAAGAGTGTAAAAAAGTGTGAGGGAGTATGAGGGAGTGAACCCTCACACTCCTAAGACAATTCCCACTTTGGGAGATGGAGTCCCGGTGGATTTTCGAAACTTCAGAGAGTGATTTCAGAAGCTTGTGGCATTTTTATGTCATTGGAAAGCTCTTCAAACGTATATGTCTAAAATGGGATCGCATTGCTCATTTGTACATCTGAAACACAAGTTATGGCCAAAAGAAGGGCCGATAGTCAAACTGCCAGTTTGATTCCCGACCAGAAAAAGTTGGGAATTGACTCGATTTACTTGGTTACAGGGGGCGTGCGACATATCGTTGGAAAGCTCTCGACAAGAGCTACAACTTTGCTTTAGACCACATCGTGATTTGAGGTCTGCTTGCAAAGTTATGGGGCTCCAAAGTCGCGGGAGTCCCATTTGGCACGATTTCGGGACTCCCACTCGGGAAACATGGGAGAGAAAAGCCATTTGGATGTAGGCTTTGTGGCCAGCTATAGAGTATACTATAAGGGGGAAGGTGGTGGCTTCCCCCAAGTTCGGGCTGTGGTGAGTCTAGTGTGTCTGTGTTGCCCGTGGCTCGTCCTAGCACCAAGGGTGCTCCAACTATGCACTAACCACTTTATGTGGGTTGTGTGCAGGCCCGTGTGAGTGAGTGAAGCTTGTCAACTCTTCTTAGTCCCATCGCGGAGCTCTAATACGCCCCTTTATCTCTCAAAGTGTTGTGAGTTAAGGAGCATGCCTCGACTCCTCCTTCTTCCGTTATTTACTACGTGGACTCACATTTGAGTCCTTCAAGGAGTTGGGAGTGCGTCATGGAGTGTTTTGTATGTGATTTGTTGTTACTATGAAATTATGCCAACCAGATTTGTACTGTTGGTACAATGACCCCCAAAATGCTTATTTGAATGATGTGTTCCATGGTTATCAAAAAATTTGAATGAGACTTCTAATGTGGTGGTGCATGAATGGGCACTTAACTTGAACATAAGGTTGGGAAATTTTAGTTTTCAAATTGTTGGCATTTTTGTCATGATGCATTATTGTTGCTTTGAAACAACACTATATGTGTTTATGTTTCATGTTCTTTTCCAACATATACCACAAATAATGTGCAAATGAAGTGTTCCCAAGTAGTAGGAAAGTTTAGTGATGAACTTGAGAAATAGTTTGTTACGTAAGATGTGATAGATGCTTTAGGTGTGGTTTATCTATAGTATTAGTTCAAAAGCACATGTGAGTCTAACTTCCCTATTCACATGGATGTTTTGAAAAAAATTTAGTATCAACCAAAGAAGTTTGGATCCTTCTAGACATGGATTCCAATAATTCTTGATGCAAATATTTTGGACTTGCAAACCTCTTTCAAGATCACCCTAATGTCGAACGTTCAATGGGCTATGGACTAGCCCATGGATCTCAATCTAGTCTTTAATTGTGGAAGAAATTTACCTCCAATGCGCTATTATGTACATGCCTTTTTGAGTTCATGAAGGTGGCAGAATTAACTGTGGTCCAAATCATGCGGTGTGTTGAAGATGAAAGAACTTTTTCAACCTTGACCTTCATGAAGATAAGATTGTGGAACAAACTTTGTGACCATTTGGATCTAATGGTTTGTATGTTTGCACAACCTTTCTACAATGTTGATTCCTTTCCTTACAATGATGCCATCACAACTTGGACCGACGAGAAAACTAGGAGGGGTCTTCTTGTTTGAATTGTGGACAACACAATGGCATCGTAATTTTGGTTTTAGAATTGTCTTCTGGGTTTTGACTGCAACAATTCACTTAACATGTTGTATTATTTATGTCGTGCATCAAATTAGGAGTTATAGGTTTTTGAAGTAGGCAATTGCTTTACATTGTAGTCCATGAGACATTCTACAATCCATGCCCATATGGTCACAAACCTTGGTCATGCACATTGTAAATGTTGGGATGTTAATATGCTATTGCTTGGCTCATTTTCTAGCATGTTTTGTTACTGTAACAAGGTTGAATCATGAATGGATTCTACTATTTAGATTATCTTTTCTGTAAAGCCTTTGCACGTTGCATTCTTGCTTGTATGGACTATCAAATTTTGGATATTTGTTTAGGATTAGCTTCTTATGAATCATGGACCATGTATGTTAAACTTGTGTGGTTAGACAGTGGAGAAATCAAGTTGAGGTTGAACCTTGCAACAAATAACCCCATGTTTCCATGATGCCAACTAGCTTAGCCTTAGGGTAACTTTTCCCCCTTCCATTTGAAGTTTTTCTTTAGGCACTGAAACTAATGTGTGGGTTGCAGGTAAAACCATGTGTTGCCACTAGGTGTAGTGTCCTTTGTGACAAGGGTTCAACTCTGAACATTGAAAGCTCCAGTAGCTCGAAGCTAATCACCAAATTTTGACACTCTAATTCCATCACAATCATCAAAAGGCTTCTCAAATCTCTTTATTGTTGCCTAAATGCAGACTCTATTCAAATTGCATTAGCCAATATAACCCCACACCAAAAACCTTGTTGTAGCCAAATTGGTGACCCCACTATAATCACCACCTTGCTATTTCTTTTTTTTTTCTGTGTAGCCAATTTTAAGACAGCTCAGCATGTGCTTGTAGCCACTTAGGCTACCAACTCAAGGTTAAAATAGCCACATATGCCTCTTCTGGGAATCCTTAAAAAATACACTGTTGCCAATTGGCTTCCCAAATTCGATTGTATCCTTTTTTTAAGCCTTGGGGCCAATACAAGGCCATAAAGTTCGGCATTTATTCAAGTTAGTAGCTTGGGGCAGATTGAAAATATTTTTTCTATTTCAGCCTTGACTCCTAGTGGAAAGCCCTTGGGGCCGATTTTCAACTTTTGCACCAAAAAAAATACTGAGGAAAAAAAAAAAGGTAAACCCATCAAAATGCACCACTGCTTATGCCTATCTCTCACGAGTAACCAACCGGAGACCATAATCGTGTAGGTACCTATTTGAGACATTTTTCTATTTTCTCATAATGGATAGGAACGTGTAACAGAAGCATTAGGCATGTGTTGGGTTTTTCCTGTTTTGGGGGCCAAGAAATGCGCTTTTAGATAACAACAAGCATTTGTACCGTTGCTCTCTTCGTGGGAGCACGCTGCCAGCTAGCTCATCGAATGGGTGCCAAGTGTTGAATTATTTTGCGATTCATCGAGTCACATCCTGCCGCGTGGAAATATATGAGCTGTCCCTAGTTACCCTGAAAAAGCCTGGGAGTACACACACTCAAATCGTTTCTTTGTCCTGCGCTGACACGTAGCTTCCACAGGTCCTGCTTTGAAACCCATCGGCACCCGGATAAAGAGCGAGAGCAGCCAGGGAGGGAACATCCTTTGTCTACTCCTTTGAAAAAAGTGTCTTTAAACTTATTTCCAAGATGAAAAGAACACACATGACAAATAGACATCAGCCCCTGTGCAATCTGAGCTGCATTCTTTAACCCTTCATTCATGTTTAACTAAACCACTGCCAAGTGACAGGTTGGGAGTTGCAACCATATAACCTCTCAAGAGCTGGAATTTTGCAACATTTTTTTAAAATCCCCACGTGGCAGAGTTGTAGAGGACTTCAGTCTGAATCTTTTGGTACCAAGACCCGCTTTACACTAGGAGTCAGTGCCAATGTTCAACCCAAATCCAGCATTCCTATTGGTGCAAAAGTTGAAATCAGTCCCGAGGGCTTTACACTAGGAGTCAAGGCTGAAATAGAAAAAAACCTTTTCATTGTGCCCCAAGTACAAATAAATGCTGAACTTTATTTATAGGAGAAGGGCCTGAGTACAAGCCTTTCCGTGATTTGAATCTGTGCCTGAGGCCGGTAGGCCGGGTGAACAGGTCAAAAATTGCTGAAGGGCCTGTACTCAGGTCCTTTTCCTTTGTGAAGCAGAGCTGGAAATTTTTCGCTTTTTAGAAATAGTGACAGGCTGGCTGGTACCTTCCGCTGGTCAAAAGATCCCAGTACAGCCTGGCTGGTACCTTCCACCACAGAATATCCCGCTTGCTGAAAACAGGTGTCTTCAGGCGGGTAAGCGTCCAGGGAGCTGAAAATACAGGGGAAAAATCCAGGCAGTGCTTTACCGCCTAGTATTGGCCCCAAGGCTGGAAAAAGGATACCATAAAATCTGGGAGGCCAATTTGCAACCCTTGGGGCCAATGTTCCAGCATTTATTATCCTGATGTCAATAATCTAGCATTTATTAGTAACTTGGGGCCAATTTGCAATCCAAAAGTGCTCAAAGTTGGCCCCAAGTTTTTTTGGCCCTGACTCCTAGTGTAAAGTGGGCCTAATGATGTGTAATTTGGTTGAGAAATGAAAGAATCCTCACTGTTGCAAGTGCAATTTTACAAGATATGGGCATTTTTTCAATTTTTGGTATTTTTGGAATATTTGATTTAGCTACCATAGTTCAAATGACCTTATACTAGATGGAAGGTGGGCATATGAGGTTGGTGGAAAAAGAAATTCAACATTTGGACTTAAGATGACGTCAAAATGAATGGTCAAAGTTGCACATAATCATCAGTTACACATAAGCAATTTTTATAAAAAAAAGCAAGCTATTTTCACTGTTCTAGGGCATGTTGTGCCTCCTTGAACCCTGCCAACTTCACCTTCAAAATTGGACATTTCATAGCATGGGGAGATTGCAAAACTTGAGGTGCTTGAAGATTTCTCTCCATTTTCAAGCTCAAATGGTTTTATAAATAAGCTTGAGAGACAAATGGCATGTAAGAAAGACCAAGGAAGGTGTCTCTATAACATACAGATGTCAATTTTTTACACAGGCTACTATAGGTAGGAGTACTAGGGAGGAGGAGGACGATTATGGTCCGCACTGACCCTTAAGGGTTAATAGCTGCTCTGAAAAAATCTCAAAGAACTTAGCATGGCCATCCGTGGCCTTCGTCTTTCCCAATTTTCCCAAAACAGGATGCACATGAGGCTTCATTTGCCACTGCTGCTCACACCATTTGGGTTTATTGCAAAATTGTTCTCTTTTAAGATATCATTGCGTGGAACGAGTCAGTCTCCCCCTGAACATTGATAGAAAATAAGACTAACAATAGCCACATCTAAAGTTCTCTGGAGATTCATATAAGGGGGGGGGGCATATAATATTCCTCTTAGGAGACCTATGTCCAAACAGGATACAAGTACTTGATTGATTCATCAATTCTTTCACCAGTTCTCCCTCCCCCCTCTTACCGATAGAGGTATTTTTGACTTCCCTTTTTGTTAGCTAGTTCTGGCTGGTTTTGTCAGCATTCTTGTGGCGGGCTTCAGGCCCCTCTGGCCTTGGGTAGCTTTGTATTCTTTCTTTCTTTTTAACCCCAATGGGGCTTTGAAGAAAATCAGCTAATTCAGCAATTTCATTGAGAACAATAATTTTTTCTTCACATCTACACATAAACATATTCAACACCCTCTATAATCAATTAACATTATAACCTTGTGTGTGTATACAGACATTTTATAAAGAATTCTAAAATTTTCTAAATTCAGGATTTCTCTGCTTATTCTCAACAAAGTTCCCATCTGATCTTTAAACAAAATGACTGCTATGCTTGGGCGATTCAATTTTGCAAATAATTAATAAGTCAGTTATGTAAGATTTGATCAAGCAATTATTCAAGTTTGTTTAGGTCATAGCAAAGTTTTGGGCTTGTCAAAGTCTTACTCCTCAAGCTTCTATGGAGGTGGTCCTATGTACATAGGTTTATGAGAGACCAATAAAAATAAATTTCAACAACCCAAGTTGTACATAGGTTTGTGAGAGACCAATAAAAATAAATTTCAACAACCCAAGCTCTATTTTAAGCCTGGAGAATGTCAGCTGGGGCAAACATTGAGTTGGCAAAAAGACCAAACCTGGAACAACTGCTCATTTTGTACTAGGGAATGGTCAAGCCTTGCCCATTATGTTGGGTAAGGTGCCATACGAACTCACTATGGCAAGCTGGGTGACCCACCCAGGATAATGGGCTGGCTGGGGCCATTCCATGATATCAAGGCCTTGGGTGGAAGATTCAACACATTTTGGTCACTACTATGAGTATATGATCATCACTAGAAGATTATGTCATATAATTTGATTAAGCAAATGGCATAATCTGCCACCCCCCCAGACCTTAATATTGCACATGACAGTTGATATAGGTACTTGTATATCATACCTATGACTGATCAGCACTTGTTTGTTAAATATTTTTATTTATTGTTTAAAATTAGTTTAAGTAATTTCCATTTAATTTTTTGAAATTTCAGCATATGAGGAAAAACTATGCAAATTACACATTTTGTTAATTTATTTGTAAATAATAATTCAATAGTTGAGACAATATGGGAGGGCAGTCATATGGCCAAGGCGCATTGACCCCCCACATTGGGATCACAGTAAAAACCCCAAAACCCATTTAAATTGCCTATAAATATTCTAAATATTTATAAATACCCACTACATAGACTAATCAGGGTCCTGCAGTCCAATTCTATACAATTTGGGGCCTAATATGACCATTTTAATGGGTTTTGGGGTTTTTACCATGATCCCAATGTGGGTTCAATTCACCTTGGCCAAGTCGTATTCGCCACTTGCACACATTTTAGAGTCTATAAAAAAAACCTGGCTAAGAGGTACCAACATGGGTGCTGGTTTACCCTGGAGTGGAGTAGGCATAATGGATGGCCTACGGAACAGTGACCAAAACTGGCAGTGAATTCCTTTCCGTTATCATTTGAACTTTCAACCTACGTAAACCTCAACGGTTGGTTTTGTACACTTAATGAATGAGATGAATGTAAGTACAATCGTCATAAGGGAGAATTGAATGAACGAACTAATTTTCTTCTCTGACAATTTCAAGTACATCACGTACCCGTTCTTTTTCATTTAAATTGAAATCCTGTTTTTGGACGTTACGAAGTAAAGACTCGGCATTTGGTGTGCCGAAAACCAGGTGGGAGTCAACAGCCACCCAGCAACACACCAGTAAGGATGGATGGTTAGTGAGTGGTCAGAAGAAAGTTTTCTGTTGGGTTCCAGTTCCCTAGCTAACTGAGCTGGTTAGCTCAGTTGCTTTTATTATAACTGGTATAGAACAGAGATAGGCATAGAAAATCTTGGCACCCAATGAGTTGAGCCAGCATACAATCAAGGTGCCCAGTTTTTTTTTTTAAGAATCAAACTCTCAACTTGTGAAAAACTATTTTTGTACCAACCATTGAGTTACTATTAACAAATTCACTGCACAAGGTGTACTTCACATGGTTGTTCCTCAATTGTTGAAATTATGAAAAACTAAATTTGAAACTCCCAAACGATGTAATTAATAATATTTGGCAAAGAAGTTCCCTTGTCATTCATAAGGACAATAACTATTTTGGATTGTCCAAAGTTTATTATTATTATTTTCATGGGCTAATCAAAGATGCCAATCACAAATTAAAAAGAAATTGAACTTTATTATTATGAATCACACTTAAGGCTACTTTAGATGGGGGTCAAAGGTTAAGGGTCCAATGACATAGAGCAATCTATTGGCTGAGAGTCATAAATTGGACCCGTGGCCTTTAGAAGAGGATCCAAGAACAAAATGTGGCAAAACAAGGCTAAACCTACATGGCATCATTTTGGAGGAAAAGTCAATTGGTTTAGATTAAAAAAATAGAGGTCAAAAGTTCGGAGAATGAAGATGCAAGCTAGGGTCCAAGGCAGGGTCCAACTCGAAGATTTGATTTGCTTCAAATGAGTCCAAATTGGTTCCTAGGAATTTGGACCCCGGGCCCAGGCCTTAATATAGGACTCGGACTAGGCCTGAGGCGCGAAAAACTCCCCCCCCCGGTTGTAGGTGCAGTGTGAAGGAACTTCACCCCTTCACCCTTCCCTGAAGGCTCCTACCCTCACCTGCCCCACAAAAAAGCAAAGAATACATACTTACGTCTTTTAACAAATGTAGTGCATAAGAGCATCTCAAGAGGTACTCAGTATGTGACCCTGCAAAAGTATTTTCCACATCCAAGTTGAGGTATTATACTATTTTGCAACCCCACCGATATTGTACGTCAATTGGGCTCTGGCCCGGGCGCTGTTTGGCCCACTTAATGACGCTAAATTGTAAGTAAGTAAGTAAGTAAGATAAAACTGAAACTAGGACAGCAAATAGGTGGGGGACTACTAATAGCAAGCCACCTGGACCAATTATGATCGGTCAATCACAAACACCGACCACCAGTCAGATCATATTTATTAGACTGTTTTCTGTACGTGCACAGTGTTGCTGCGTCTTTTTACCAGCCACCGTAAACTGTGTAATTATGCTGAGCCAAAACCATTTTGAACCATTTTCATGAGCGAAACTGGCATAATTTGACTTTTCTTCATCCAATTGTACCGTGTAGGATCACATCCTAAGCACGGCTGGAGATGCTCTAACACCAATGATATCCATCCCCCAGGGATCACCACCATGGCCAGCTCGACTCCTGACATCCTGGATGTGAATAACTCATGTGCTGACAGCTGGACTGACTGTAGCTGCCACATGGCAGGCTCTCGACGGCTCTGCAAAGTCGCGGATGAATACAAATACACCCATTTGATCTCCGCCCTCTCATCCAGCCAGTTTCCACTGCTCTCGCAAGTCGTCTGCTTTCTTGTCTTCTGAGCTCTGCAGCGTGAGGTAACCGTGCTGCTTGCTTGCTTTGTCTGATTTAATAGATGTATGTCGTTGTGGCTTGCTGCCGGTTATTGCTGTTTTGAAATCTGTGAGACGGCTAATCGGTCGTGGTTAATGTATGTCTTAGAGATATGCAAATGTTTCAACTGCCTCTTAACTGTGTATTGTGGCGCAGAGGTACTAGTTGCCTGTAAATTGTAGCAGATATAACTGTGGGTGAGGAAAAATATCAGCCCGTTTATGCTGTGGTTGTTAGTGGTGTTACTTGACTATCGTGTACCTCAGATTTCACACTAAGGTTGTTCTTTTAAAGAACGTCTAAGAGATTGGATTTCGTTTTGGTAACAGTCAATGTTGGTAGTGGCGGTGACCCCTAAATATTTGTGCACTGTGTATGTTTGTGGTTGGAGAATTGCAGTTATAGTTGTGACATCAAAGCTTCTCGACTCGATTCGTTTGGTAAAGATTATCAGCAATGGCGTTCGGACTTGGGAGAGGGTTGTCCACCCCGTTGATGGTCATCAATTTCATTCTGTACTTGATATCTGCCGCACTCGCAGGCTGGGCTCTCAACCGCAACATCGATAGCACATACGGCACGGCCGGCTATGTTGGTAATGCCCTGAAGCGGGCCATCTCCTGACTAGTGCTCTTTTGACAGCTTAAAATCTGGGGAACATCATGTGCTAAAATTCGTTTCGGAAAGTGCTCCCAATCGTAGTGTCGTAAGTACCAGCTTCAGAGCAGGTACCGTTCAAAGTGTGAAGGTGGGTAGGGTGTGTGTGCTGAAGCAAGAAAGCTGCATTGAGCGTTTATTGTTGTTTGTTGCTGCAGGGAATGGAGTGACCCAATGGTTTTTGCCACTTGCACTGATAGCGAGCGTAGTGGGACTTGCCTCCGTTTTGACGGGCGTTCACCATGTGCGCGTCTATCGTAACGACAGCCTTGCTGCCGCACATGCTGCCTCACTCATCGCATGGCTCCTCACCCTCCTTGCCATGGGGTGAGGGTCCCTACTATGCTCTTGCACCCTCATGTCCATTTGTCATAACCTTTCATGCAATTTTGGTACTGAAACATCAGAATTAATGAGACCCTAAGTAACTCTTCCACACTCTCTCCACCCCCAAGTATATTTTCTCGACCACGGTCATATTAATCTTCAGTGCTACATTACGTGCAGGTTGGCTTGCAAGGAGATACACATTGGCGGCCCCCGTCCCAAGAGACTGGTAAGATTATCTAACCTATATTTCAGCTCTTCGAGACTAGCCTCACTAGTATTTGCAATTGTTTTTCGAGCGAACCAGTACTCGATCAGACTCTGGAGATAGGGAAATTTCCTTTTCGTGCCATAAATTCCCAATCTGCTCTCGAAACTGGCAGCTAGATGTCTCACGGAGCTCTTATCAAACATACTTTTTGTAATTTCAGAAAACATTGGAAGCCTTGATGATCATTCTGGCCTTCTTCGAGCTGTTGTATCTACTGTCGCTTCACGCTGGTCTCGTGGCAGACAACAACGTGGCAGCCAACAACAGGACAGGCCCGAAGGCCGGCAACTACGGCACTCCTGCTGCTTCCGCTGTCTGAAGTATCTGTTTATCCAGACGAACAGTAGGCTCTAATTAAGATTTGTTGGTAGTTGGGTTTTTTTTGAAAGCATTCAAACCAAGTAGGTAATGCATTCATATGTGTTGCTTCCCCGGGAGGAGGGAGGGTGGGGTGGGATGATTGGGTTCTCGCGGAGGGTATGTATAGTGGGTGTAATGGCTGGAAAATTTATTTGTGGAATAATAGTTAGTGCATGAGATACTATTCTTTGTAAGAGAAGTCGACTGAGTGTGTACCATGTTTCTTCTATATAATATTAAGATCATTCAAATATGCGCTTATCAAGCTTCGTTCTGGTAATTGCAATTTGCTTTTTCAACCTGCAAACTACCAATCCTCCAGAGTCCAGAAATCATGAACAATTTGTCACTTAATGTTTGAGTTTAACCAACCCTTGCAAAGTATCCAAAAGGCAATGCATCAATATTTCATGTCATTAGTAGCATACTAAAATTCTATCTAAGCAAAATCTCACCAACGCTTAACATGAGGGTGTAATTAAATTTCCTTTTTAAGTGACAAACTCTAAATATTTCAATATGTTAGGGAACTTGCCCCGTACAAGAGAGCATCTATAGCATGAAGTGCCATAGGTATAGTAGTATCTGAACGATTTTGGCATAAATTAAATGATTTTTGGTTTTGTCAAGTTTTTGAAATTTTATTTATTATTTTTGTTGAAGTTTTCAACCGTCCAGTTTGAATTGCAGACCTTCAAATACAAAGACTTAACACTGAAACACTTTTTAAGACACAGTACAATGTTCCATAACCTTGAAATAAATCTCTTTATTATTTTGTATAACCATTACTTGAGGAAAATTTCAGAATGAAAAATACCAAGTGTCAAAGTGAAGATTTAGATTTTAATTAATTATTTGACAGTTTGTTGTTGAAGTCATTCAGATACTACGATAGTATTAAAATTATCTGTAAAGTCAGGAAAAGATGCATTGGAACCCCCTGTTCGGTCACATAGGGAATGAGATTTCATAAAACAATAAAATTTAGCAGCAAATTTGGTGCTAATTTGAGTTTGTTGTGTCCTTTCTTTTCCTGAGCGCCTTCAACCAATCGTTGCTGCGCAATGTGTACTGTAAATAAGAATGGTCTGGAGCGTCGTGCATTTAATCCTCAGCCTCAGTACTTCATGCCCTTATTTAATAAAATTTCATGACTTTGCGGATAACAGTCAGGAGGCGACAAAGCATCAAATGAGGGGTGCTACTCAAGCCCAACAGGGCATGACTTTACGGATAATATATGTTATAACCTAAAGCAGGTAGCTAGAAAACGGCACGACCAGTAGTAGGGGTGCATTTGCCATTGTGAAGTGTGGTCATTTATAGATATTTCAATGTTCAAGATAAAATAAATAAATGAAAAAGTACCCCCAGTTTAATTAGCCCATGCTAAAACTGGTGAGGAACAGTTTTGGAAATAGAAATTTCATGCAACCAATGGGAAGCATCAGCATGCATTCAAAGTGCCTTAGTTTCTTTTAAGTTTTGGGGGGGGGGGGGGGGATTTTTTTCGCTTTTCATTTGTTCCCAACATGTTCCTTTCAAGTTCCCAATGGTTCTCAATGTGTTCCCAATAGCACCTCTCTTTAATCCCATATGTTTTGCTCAAAGTTCTCCCCTTCTCTCACCTATATAGGTGAACCAAAGGACCAGGCACTCCATCTTTTCATAGAATCTTTTATTTTGTGGAGCTCCATAATTTCAACTTTTTTTTTCTGATGGGCCAACCAAATTGGCTCACTGCAAAGAAAAATGTTGGACTTGTGAGACACCCCCAATTAATTAATATGAAATAGAATAAGTACCCCCAGATGAACTATGTCCTCAAAATTCTGCCCCTGCCATTAACACAGGCCAAAAATTGATGACCAACAGTTTTGGAAAGAGAAATTTCATACAGCCAATGGGAAGGCTCAACATGCACATGGGCCCTATCTTTTCCTTTTGGGGGTGAGGTGGGGCGGGGAGTTATTTTTTGTTTTTCTTCCTGGTTCCCAATGTGTTCCTAACATGTTTTCATCATGTTCCTTAAAGGTTCTTCAAGTTTTCAAGTTGTTCCCTAAGTGTTCCCAGTAGTGCCTCATTTGTCCATATGATTTGCCCAAAGTTCAACTCTCATATGTATAAACTGAAAAGGAAGGCTATTGGGAATACTTTTGTTTTTATTTTACAATGGGGTCCAAAGAAATGCTTCCTTTGGGGAGAGCTTTAATGTTCCAAAAGAATTGTTGATGGGCCAATGAATATGACTCTTTCAAAAAATTAAAATAAAATTATGAACACACCCATGAACTAATTAATATGAATCACACTTATAGGGAAAACCACCACCCACGGCTGTGTAGGAAGAAAAAAAACAAGGTGGATAATCTTGAAAAAATCATCCGCATTCCATCCTTGCATGTATCTCCTTCCATGTACTAATATTTTTTGGTACTAGAAATATGCATCTTTCTTTTGAAAATGGCAATTACTAACGCCCCAAGTTTACAGGTATATTTGATGGATTTTTCACCACGACACAACCTTTAGGTCTATCCTAAAAGATGATTTCATTTTTTCAACATACAAAAATTTCATTCGTTCTTGTTTGGGCAAGGGGACCAGGCTATGGTTGGTTATCAGGTCATCTATCTATTCATTTCATATCACACACACTATTTTCATCTTAGTTTGATTCAACCTTTGATATTTAGTTTTCACACATGCGAGTGTGGACATAGGTTGGACGCATTTGGCATGCATTTAGCTCATTGCCCATTTGGAGGTCAACGAACACCCACATAGGACACCATCTAAAATGTCTTGTATGCCTTCATTCAAATGAGTGAGCACGTTATATGGAAAGAATGGTAATATGGCGTTACATCAGGAGTTTCATTACGAATCAATTTGTATATGACCTAAGAGGACCAGGTTTTCATTACCAATGTGATGGTTACATACCCAACATGGGAAACAATCGTTTCAAGTGTCATTACTTGATTAACATATGTAATTACAAAATTTAACACCATTGTTAAAATTCGCCAAGTATAAAGGGCTTCATGAAAAACATCATTTTATTCCAATGGCCATGGAAGTGCATGGTGCATCTGACTGTGATATGGATCGTTTCATTAGGGAGTATGCCCATTTTTTCCATGATAGACGATTAAAAAATCATTTATTCTTATCTTTTGCATTCAATTTTTCAAACAACGTATTAATATTACCTTTCAATGTGCTTTAGCCTTTGCTATAAAGAAGAAGATTGTGTTGGTAGGTGATGCATGTTCTAAACCTCCCATTACTGTTAGATTTCACAATTTGCATGCAAGTGACATTAGAGGGGCCGTGGGTGAGATAGCTTCCTACCATGAAAAGGACTAGCTCTTTCTCTCTTTTTTGATTCTTGTGAACTGTTTGTCTTTTGGCCTTTATGTGGCCTTCCTGTTTTGTCTCCCCTCTGATGGTTTTGGCCATCAATCTTTTATTCTACTTTTTATTCCTTCTCCAGACTTTTTATAATATGTTTTATATTTTGTATGTCACATCCCTTATATAGTATGTTTTATGTTTTGTGTTTTTTATAGTAAGTTTCATGTCTTATGTTTCATCCTTTTTCGCCTTCAGCAATGACCAACTAAGCCAAATCACTCCAAATACTGCCAAATCCTGCAAGTTGCCTTGTGTGGAACGTTACATATTACAGATTAAAGTCAATGAGATGTATCAAAGGTTCATTTGTCCTTGATTAAGGAATAAAGCAATGAAAGACTGCTGAGTTTAGGATTTGCTAAAGATGTTTTTTCAAAATTTCCTTATGGAGCATCTACACAGATTCAGCTCTCCTCTTTTAGTTGTGCATTTATAGGCAGAGGGTGTTATTGATGTTACAGAGTGTGTAGGCAATCTTTGTTTTGACACATGCTATTGTAGTAGCTGAAGGTTCATTTAAACTAGGCGTCCGTGCAGGAGGTCTTCCTGTATCCTGGTTCAAAAACTTGATGTCCCCCTTGTGGTTCGTCCTATTGAAGGTTTGCTTGTCTTCTTGTATGTGGGTCCTTTCATTTTGTTCATTGTTTTTTCCTTTTTTGGGTGCTTTCGTGGACACACCACTGATTTTGTAAATGTAAAAAAGCCACATTATATCAAGGAAACTCTTAAAACTGTAGCCAATAGGCATAAATGTGAGGACACCTTAACCTCAAAAAAATAGTTTTCAATCGTA